>Ga0214163_1000246_pt1 | contig 25733 bp, 18 predicted proteins | sample LakMenepilimnion_2_FD_153001 | JGI IMG/M metagenome (GOLD analysis project Ga0214163, IMG submission 153001) | Freshwater microbial communities from Lake Mendota, WI - Practice 15JUN2010 epilimnion v4 | ecosystem: Environmental > Aquatic > Freshwater > Lake > Epilimnion/Euphotic zone | place... | reverse complement strand
CTGAGGATAATTGACCTAAAAGCTGTTGGTTTTTAATCACCCAACCATGCGATGGAAATTGGTTTTGATAGGCTCCGCGCCAGCCATTATTTGATTTTCCATCAAACAACAAAGTGTAACCATTGGTTTTTTCGATGCGACGTAATTTATTGTTTTGGCATGCGCACAAAACCAAACTTGCAAGGAGGATACTTACTATTTTCTTCATGATGCTAATCAGTGTTTTTTGATAGGTTAACCCGGGCACCTTTTTTCTTTTTACTTTTATCTGCTGCTTCCATAAAGGCAAATATTTCTAAAGTTTCTACTTTTTCTACAGGAGGAATCCCTGATTTAAAGAATTCGATAATTTTAACTAAAAGTGGATCATACCCATTATAAGGCCCTAAATGCATGATTCCAGTTTTGCCATAAGCCGTTCCACCATAATCTTGTTTTCCCGTTTTTATCCCCCTAAATGTTCCAATTCTGCCATCTGCCCAAATGCCCGTACAGACCTCTTGGTCGTCTGAAATTGTTCTTTGAACCGAAACACAACCAGTACCCATCACGGTAAAAAGCATTTCTACTCCATGAATTCCATACCAAAAAAGATCGGGATGCGTTTTTTCAAATTTCATCGGGCTATAGGTGTCGGCACCCACTACAGAGCCAATTTTACCCTGTTTAATTTCTTGCATGCCTGTTGAAAATCGAAGGGATGATGCGGAGAACAGGGGGACTTTATATTTTTCAGCTTCTTTGTAAATTGCTTTTGCATCAGCTAATGATGCGGCAATTGGCTTGTCAATAAATGTCGTTTTACCTGCTTTAAATACTTCAATGGCCTGTTCCAAATGCAATCTTCCATCATTAGTTTCTAGCAAAACAAAATCTACTTTATGTAATAATTCTTGGATTGACCCCACAATTTCAACACCTAGTTTTTTGACATCTTCCGTATAACCAGGAATTCGTTCAGTACTAGAAATGATATCCTTGCTTCCTTGGGGATATGCGGCTACAATTCTAAACCCATCATAGATCGGATTTTGAATGCTCGCATTTAATGATTTTGTGAAGGCAACACTATGGGAAGTATCGAGGCCAATAATACCAATTCTCTTGCCCTCAGCCTTACCTGGCAAAAATTTAAGCTTAGAAAATGGAATACTTAATCCTGCCAAAGCTAAGGGTGCCATAAAATTCCTTCTGGTCATTTTTTCTTTCATATTGAATTAATTACTTTTTGTCCATTTCCTTATTTTATGTCCTCGGATGGCATAAAAAATCAAATATAAGTAGCAAGGTAATAAAACAGCATAAGCCAATCTTAAGTTAAAAAGATCTGCAAAATATCCGTAGAATAGCGGGAGGATTGCATTTCCGCAAAGTCCCATAATTAAGATAGAAGCCCCTATTTTGGTAAATTTCCCTAATCCGTCTAGGGCTAGGGGCCAAATACCGGCCCAAATTAGCGAATTAGCCAAACCCAATAACACCACAAACCAAATACTGATGTCAACTTGTAGACCTGCCCATTCAACATTTCCTGAGGTCATTAATATGCCCACTACGAAGAGTAAGCCGAGAATAGTACATGTACGAAGCGCATTTACTTGGCTGATGTATTTTGGTATGCATATAATTCCAATAATATATCCGCAAATAGTAGCTGCTAATGTAAATGAAGGGAAAATTTTTGCTTCCATGAGTTGGATATTCATCGATCCAGCATATCCAATAACTGTGTCGATGGCAATCACTTGGGTTCCTACGTGTAAAAAAATGGCAATGGCGCCTAAAATCAAATGTGGGAATTGAAAAATGCTTGTTTTATTTGAATTGGATTGAAGGATTTCTTCATTTTCCTGATCCGTTTCTATTTCGGGCAATGGGGAGAATCTAACACCTAAGCCTAATAGAAACAATAATATTCCCACGAAGAAATAGGGGACAATAACTCGTTGGATCAATTCGTTCAAAGCTAGATTCCGGTTCGCCCCCGACATATGGGCCAAATTCTTAAATAAATCACTGTCTGTCGCTTTTAATATAACTGCAGCAAAAACTAAAGGAGCCAATATTCCTGCTCCTTTGTTGCAAATACCCATGATGCTAATCCTTTGGGCTGCACTTTCTTTAGGTCCCAAAAGTGTGATGTATGGATTAGCTGCTGTTTGTAAAATGGCTAACCCTGTTCCTAAGGTAAATAAACCTAATAAGAAAATAGGGTAAGCCCGGTTCATGGCTGCAGGAATAAAGATGAATGCCCCGACGGACATGATCCAAAAGCCTAGCATCATCCCTTTCTTGAATCCAATCGATTTAAGCAGATAGGAAGCGGGAACTGACATGATAAAATAAGAAATATAAAACGCGAACGTAACCAAATATGCTTTGAAATTGGTTAGTTCACAAGCAATTTTGAAGTAAGGAATTAAGATGGAATTTGCCCAAGAAACAAATCCAAAAATAAAAAACATCATCCCAATCAGCATGATGGAAATTTGGGTATCTCTTCGGGTAAGCGAACTCACCGATACGGGATTTTTCATTATTTTAAATAGGTTTTTTTAAGCAGGTTTAATTTATATTGATTTTCTGAAAGAACCAATTATTTTTAAACAAGTCGTCTAAAATGATCAGGTTTATGGACACAATAAAGTAGTTTTTTATTCTCTTTTCTTATAGCTTTACTAACTTTTGAAAAGTTAGTAAAGCTCAGAAAAGAAAAAGTTTTTTTTAAATTCAGAATTAAAACCTATTGACTCAGTGAAAAATTTGAAGCTCCTAATTTATTGGGCTAAAGTTTATGTGTATTTTATAAACCTTTACTTAAAGGTTTATCTGCTCAGAATAACATTTCCTAAAAAAGTTTTTATCGGCATTGCAATGGACGGAGATTTAGGTGATATGGTTGCCTCAGAGCCAATATTACATCGATTGAATCAAAAATTCGGGAATACCCACATCACATGGATTACCAGTAAAAAGCTTTTTCCTATCTATGAGAATCATCCCCTTGTGGATACACAGTTGGATCAAAAGTATACCTTACTCAGCTATTTATTCCAAAAATCGAATCCCTTTCACCACTACTACAACTTGCATCTGAGTGGATTTAGAAAAGATGAAACGACAGGAGTTTCAATTTCAAATGCCAAAGCGGACCTATTGGGTATTCATTTGTCCAATTATTATGATCACCATAATTTATTAGAAATTGCTTTGAAGCTTTGTGATTTATCCATTGAAGATGCCCAGCCTCAAATTTATCTCGATAACCTACCCTTTGATATCCCATGGTCAAAGCCATATTGGGTTATACATTGTAAATCAAATGCGGGGTTTCGAGATTGGACAGATGAAAATTGGCAAAAATTACTTTTGAAAATAATTGACCAATGGGATGTTAAAATTATTGAGGTGGGCCATGTTAATCCTTTAAATTTTCAACACGGTAATTTTATCAGTATGGTAGGCAAAACAAGTTTAAGTGACATGATGAAAATTATTAAGGGCAGTTCTTTTTTTATCGGATTAGATTCTGGGCCCACTCACATTGCGAATGCGTGCATGATCCCAGGTTTAATTCTGAATGGAGAATTTTTGAATTTCAAAACATACATGTCTTATTCCGGAATGTATAAAAATAGTCAAAGTGTCAAGGTGCTTTTTAATGAAAGCGGCAAGGCTAAAGATTTAACATTGGACAAAGTTTGGACTGAATTATGCCAATTAGTTGGTAAAGAAAAATAGCTTGATATAAATTGTGGTAATAATTACGTTCAAAAAATGTATTGAATTAATTATTAAACGATCATTTTAACCTAAAATAATCAACTTAACTAGATGAAGTTTTTAAAAAATGCAGTATCGATCAGCCATTCGATTTTAAGTTTTCTTTTTATGACGGTTTTAGGTGCGCTAATGGACAAAAAATAACACTTGGCCCTTAGGATGAATGAGGGAACCTAAAAAATTTCTATTAGACAAAATAAATTAAATTCTTATCCACTCCTCTGGGATTAAATCTTTGGTTTGAAGATTCATTTCTTTGTTCACATACCAAATTTTAGGTGCAATAACGATTTTTTCTGGATTTTGATTTAACCAGGCGCCCCACCAACTAAATGTACTATTTGCGATGATTTGATGCTGACAGTGGCTCATTAAAATTAAATCAAGGTAATTGTGAGCATCATCATTTTGACTCATGAATTCTACAGGGAATTCACTTTTAAAATTTTCTTTCACCCAAGGAATGTCATCTGAAAACACAAATATTGTAATTTTGGGGTGTTTTTTTGAAATTATCGTAAGAGCATTCTGGTAATAACTAAAGTCTAATCCTCCGTGGATTTCATGGTGTTTCTCTTCTTTAATCTTAATTCCATGCATTCTTCGGATGTGTAATGCCACAGAAACAACCTCCGACATTTTTTTTGAAATTAATGCATTTTCATTTTGAAGCGGATTTTTTAGCTGCAAATCTTGTAAAATCCCATTTCGTATATCTTTGAAATATTTCTCACTTTGCCAATATCCATCAAAGTAAACATTATTTTTTTTGATTTGAATAGAACTGTCATAGGTAAGATTTTTCTCAATAGTTAATTGCCATTGGATTCTTTTTATGGATAAAAGGTAGTTCTTTATCCTTCCTTGCCAATGTTTTTTATCAATTTTCAAATTTTCTAAATCAATGGAAATGGGATCATTTTTAAGCAAATTGTCCTCAATTTTAAACGGAGCTAAATTGTATATTCTATGGTATGGATCATTTTTAAATCCATATTCAGTTTCTAAGTACAATTTTTGATTTGTTTCTAGCGATTTTTTTTTGCCAAATGCATATTGGAATAATTGATTTCCTAGTCCGCCAAAAAGTTTAACTACAATCATTTGATTTGATCAAGAAAAATTAAATTCAAAATTAGTTAAATAATTAAACTTGATTCAAATATTAATTTTTCTAATTTTTTGTTAGCTTTAAAAGTTCAAATTCTAAACCTAATGAAAAAGAAAAAAATAGTTGACTCCCGTCGGGAGTTTTTGAAATCAGCCTCCCTCGCTTCAGCAGGATTCATGATTGTCCCTCGTCACGTATTAGGCGGTAAAGGTTTTTTAGCACCTAGCGACAAATTAGTGGTAGCCGGTATCGGAGTGGGTGGAAAAGGTAAATCAGATTTAAAATATTTCTACGAAAGTGGTAAAGCTGATATTGGATATTTGTGTGATGTAGATGATCGCATGGCTAAAGATTCAATCGCTGCTTATCCAAAGGCAAAATACTATAAAGATTGGCGTAAAATGATGGAAGTAGAATCGAAGAATTTCGATGCTGTTTCAGTTTCCACTCCCGATCATAACCATGCGGTTCAAGCCATGGCTGCCATGCAATTAGGCAAGCACGTTTATGTGCAAAAGCCGATGACTCATGATATTTTTGAGGCTCGTATGTTGACCCAAGCAGCCGCAAAATATAAAGTAGTGACTCAAATGGGTAACCAGGGTAGCTCTGGAGACGGAGTACGTCAATTAGTGGAATGGTATGATGCGGATATTATTGGTGATGTACATACGGTTCAAATTTGGACCAACCGCCCTATTTGGCCCCAAGGTATTCCTTGGCCATCCACAAAACCTGCCGTTCCTGCTGGATTAGATTGGGATTTATGGTTAGGTACCGCTCCTCAAAAAGATTATGTTGAAAACTTGATTCCAGGCTCATGGCGCGGTTGGTGGGATTACGGTACAGGTGCTTTGGGTGATTTAGGTTGCCACTTAATGGAAGCTCCTTTCCGTGTTTTAGGATTGAAATATGCATCAGATGTTCAGGCTAGTGTGAGCAGTGTCTTCACGGCTTTTGGAAAAAGAGGTGTATTCTTAGATTCTTGTCCTCCATCAAGTCATGCCACCTTGACTTTCCCTAAAACGGATCGTACAAAGGGTCCTGTGACGATGCATTGGATGGATGGTGGTATTAAACCAGAGCGTCCAGAAGAATTAGGACCGGACGAAATGTTTGGCGATGGTAATTCAGGTATCTTGTTTATTGGAACCAAAGGAAAAATGATGGCTAGTGAATATGCAGCTAATCCTCGTTTATTGCCTTTATCTAGAAATCAAGAAGTAAAAGTGCCTCGTAAATTAGAGCGTGTACCTGGCAGTGCCGATGGTCACTATGCACAGTGGGTGGAAGGTGCGATTGCGGGATATGGTAAAAAACAATTAAGTTCTCCATTCGATTTAGCAGGTCCATTGACTGAAGCAATCTTAATGGCCAACTTGGCTATTCGTGTGGCCGACATGCCATTCCCTCGTAAAACAGGAAACGGAATGCATTATCCAGGATCAAACACAAAATTACTTTGGGATAACCAAAATATGCGTGTGACCAACTTCGATGCTGCGAATCAGTTCGTTAAGCGTCAATATCGCGCAGGTTGGGGTGAATTAACCTTGTAATTGAAAATATGAATGATAAGACCCGGAGAAATTCGGGTCTTTTTTTTGTTTATTTTTAGGGGTTAGTAATTCATATGGAACCTAACTAAACGGTAATTAAGTTTAAAATTTTTATTTTATCTGGTAAGTTGGTTAGTTTCTAAACCAAATCGAATCCATGAAATGATTTTTGGCGGCCTTTAAATTATTTTTTTGCTTCAATTCAACATTCATGATTCAGATTACTTTGTTGAGTTAAAATTTATCCTTAATTTACTTTTTCTAAAACCTGTTTACTTATAAAAATTATTCAAAATGTCCTCTAAAATTAAACTCGGATTGATTCTTTTTGTCATCTCAGTATGTACAATTAGTTTCTTTCAACCCCAAGCACCTACTTTTTTAAAGCTAGAGAAAAACACTAAAATTGCCCTTATTGGTGGTAATTTAGGATCTCGGATGATTAATTACGATCATTTTGAAACGGAATTGCATCTACGCTATCCTGAAAATAATTTGATGGTTCGCAATATGTGTGACGGGGGTGATACTCCTGGTTTTCGTCCACATTCAGCCCGATTTGCACCATGGGCTTTCCCTGGCGCAGAAAAATTTCAATCTGAATTTGCAAATCCATCGCAAAGCGAAGGCCATTTAGAGACTCATGACCAATGGATGAGTCGTTTGAAAATGGATGTTATCATTGGTTTTTTTGGGTATAGTGAATCCTATGAGGGGAAAGCTAACATAGAAAATTACAAAGCTGAACTGGAAGCATTTATCCAACATACATTGGCTCAAAAATACAATGGGGTTTCGGCACCCCAATTGGCCATCGTATCACCAACAGCTTTTGAAGATTTAAGTGCAAAAATAGATTTACCAAATGGTACCGTGCAGAACGCAAACATTGCTTTATATACTCAGGCAATGAAGGAGGTTTGTGAGAAAAATAATGTATTGTTTATCAATGCTTTTGATGCATCCAAAAAATGGTATGCTGAATCAAAAGAAGATTTGACCATCGATGGATTTCAATTAAATAATGCAGGTTACAAAAAGTTGTCAATTTTATTGGCAAACCAAGTTTTTGGAAAAAAAGCTACTGTAATAGAAGCTAAAAGATCAGATGTGTATGCTGCTGTAGCTGAGAAAAACTGGATGTGGCATACCGACTTTAAAATTCCGAATGGTGTTCACGTTTATGGGCGTCGTTATAATCCTTTTGGTCCCGATAATTATCCAGCAGAGATTGAAAAAATTCGTCAGATGACGGATAATCGGGAGGCAGCTATTCAAGCAAGTATTAAGGGGCAAAAATATGATTTAGCTTTGGCTGATTCAAAAACGCGGACATTGGATCCGGTGAAGACTAATTTTAATCCAGATAAGAATGGAAGTTTAAAGTATTTATATGGAAATGAGGCATTAAATGCTCTTAAAGTTGCTCCAGGTTATAAAATAGAGCTTTTTGCATCGGAAGAGGAATTTCCTAATCTGGCTAAACCGGTTCAAATGACTTTTGATAACAAAGGACGTCTTTGGGTTGTTTGTATGCCTTCCTATCCACATTATAAGCCGGGTGACGCAAAACCTAACGATAAAATCATTATTCTTGAGGACACAAATCATGATGGAAAAGCAGATAAAGAAACTGTTTTTGCGGAAGGCCTACACGTGCCTGTTGGGATGGAAATTACCGAACATGGCGTATTTGTCAGTCAGGGAACTAATTTAGTTTTATTAAAAGATATTAATGGAGATGATCACGCAGATACGAAGGAAGTTATTTTAAGTGGTTTTGATGATCACGATACACACCATGAAATCTCCGCTTTTGTAACTGATGAATCGGGTGCAATTTACATGGGTGAAGGGGTATTTTTGCATACCAATGTGGAAACTCCTTATGGAACTGTTCGTGCGACTAATGGTGGATTCATGCGTTACAATCCTGCAAGACATCATTTGGAGCGAGTAGCTCAGCTATCGATCCCAAATCCTTGGGGAATTGCCTTTGATAAATGGGGTCAAAACTTTTTCGCAGAAACATCAGGTCCTGATATGCGTTGGATGATGCCTGGGTCAACTAAAAATCGGTATGGCCAAACGGGTCACAAATCTTTTACTTTAATCGAGGAAAAGCATTTAGTTCGTCCTACTTCAGGTTTAGAGTTTGTATCTAGTCGTCATTTTCCGGATAATGTTCAAGGTGATTTCTTGATTAATAATACGATTGGTTTTTTAGGAATGAAACAACACCAATTGACGGATGATGGAACGGGCTATAAGTCCAAGCATCGCCAAGATTTGATTGTTAGTAGTGATCGTAATTTTAGACCTGTCGACATGGAATTTGCCCCCGATGGTTCACTTTATTTAATTGACTGGCATAATATCTTGATTGGTCACATGCAACATAATGCCCGTGATCCATTGCGTGATCATACACATGGACGTGTGTACCGTGTAACGTATCCTTCTAGACCTCTAGTGACGCCTGCTAAAGTTTATGGTGCTTCGATCGATCAATTATTGGACAATTTAAAATTACCTGAGTATAGAACTCGCTACCGCGTACGTAGAGAACTTCGTGGACGTAAGGCCTCTGAGGTATTGGCTAAAGTTACGGCTTGGGTAGCTCGTCTAGACAAGAATGAAGCTGATTATGAGCATCATGTGTTAGAGGCATTGTGGGTAACTTGGGGTTTAAACAAGGTAGATCAAAAATTATTAAACCAATTATTGAAAGCGAAGGATTACCATGTACGTGCGGCAGCTGTTCGGGTATTGCGTTATACAGGTCATCAAGTTAAAAATCAAGCAACTTTATTAGCTAAGGCAGTAGAAGATGAACATGGTCGCGTTCGAATGGAGGCTTTTGTCGCTGCTTCTTGGTTACCTAAAGAAACCGCCGCGCCTATACTAGCTTTGGCGAAAAATCATCCTTTGGATGCTTGGATGGATAAACCATACGAAATTGCCGTTGCCCATTCAAGTGGTGTCAATGTCATTAGAAAGAAAGAAGTTCCTTTAGTTTCAGCGTTAAAAGGAAAAGATTTAGAATTGTTTACTGAAGGACAAAAGTGGTATGCCAAAGAAGGATATTGCAATACTTGTCACCAGACGAATGGAAAAGGTCTTCCAGCTTCTGGTTTCCCGCCATTAGCGAACTCGATTTGGGTTACTGGAAACCAAGAACGTCTCATCAAATTGGTGATTAAAGGAATTATGGGACCTATGGAATTGAATGGGGTGAAATATGCAGGCCAAGTTCCTATGACTCCTTATGGCGGATTAATGTCAGATAGGGATATAGCTGCAGTTCTTACGTATGTTCGGAATTCATTTGGTAACAAAGCATCGGCTATTGATCCTGAAAAAGTAAAGGAAATACGTGCTAAAATTGAATACAAGCATGATCTCTATAATGCGAATATGTTATTATCTGAACACCCTATCGAAAAATAATCATGAAAAGAATCATTCATATTATCCTGACTGTTGTCGTTATTTTGTCGGCTTTTATGCCTAGTTTTTCGCGTGAACGCGGTCCAATTAAAGCTAAAAAACCATTAGTGGTTTTTGTTTGCGGGGATCATGAATATTCGGGCGAGTCTACACTTCCTTTGTTGGCCGCTGTTTTAGAAAAGCAATATGGCTTTAGGACAAAGGTCTTAAAATCGTTTCCAGATCAAAATGCTGAGAAAGATATTCCGGGTTTGGAAGCTTTAGCTGAGGCTGATTTAGCAGTATTTTTTCTTCGTTGGCGCCTATTACCAGCCGACCAAGTTGCACATATTGAGGCTTATTTGAAATCTGGCAAGCCTATTATGGGATTTAGAACTACTACGCACTCTTTTAACTATCCTAAAACAGATCCATTATTTCCTTACAATGGATTTGCTGAAAGGGCTTTTGGAGCGCCTCCAGGTTGGGGCGGGCCATCCAAACATACCCATTATGGCCATAATGCTAGTACGGATGCTACGGTGATTCCAGAGAAAGCGAAACATCCTATTTTAACAGGGGTAAATCCAGAATTTCATGTTAGGTCATGGTTGTATCGAGTTTTGCCCGATTATCCTGTTAAAGGAACCGAATGGTTGATCATGGGTAAAGCGGTTAATGCGGATAAAGTGGCTGAAATTCAACCGATTGCTTGGACTTGGGAGAATCAATACAAAGGGAAAGTGTTTTTTACCACGATGGGTCATCCAGAGGATTTTTCAGTGGAGCCTTTTCAACGATTAGTTGTTAATGCCATACATTGGGAATTAGGTTTAAAAGTACCTCAAAAATGGTCCGGAAAATTAGATATCAATGTTCCTTATAGAGGAATGGTTAATTCAAAATAAATACAATGAAATACCCGATTGCAATGAATACGCTGGTCTATGGACCAGACATGAATGAATCAATTATCCAACATTTGGCCTATATCAAAGAAGTAGGTTATGAAGGTGTTGAGATTCCTATTTTTGTTACCGATGAAGATTATTGGAAACCTTGGAAAGCCGAAATTGACCGGCTCGGATTAACGGTATTTACGGTTACTTTTTTAGGGGCAGATATGAATACCATTTCGTCTGATCCCGCTGTGCGACAAAAAGGAATTGACTTTCTTAAAAAGGCTGTTGACGTTACCGCTTACCTAGGGGCTTCCTATCTTTCAGGCCCTTATCATTCTGCTTTAGGTGTTTTTTCTGGTGCAGCACCTACGCAGCAAGAATTAGATTGGTCCAAGGAAAGTATGTTGGCCGTCGCGGATCATGCCAAAGAAAAAAATGTGATTTTGGGTTTAGAATATTTAAATCGATTTGAGAATTATGTGGTGAGTTCGGCAGACCAATTATACAGCTTGGTTAAAGCCATTAATCATCCTAATGTAAAAATCATGTTTGACACGTTTCATGCACACATTGAAGAATTTAATACGGGTGAAGCGATGGTTCGAATAGCCGATGAAGTGGGGCATATTCAATTGTCAGAAAGTACCCGTGCAACGTTGGGCGAAGGCCAAGTACGTTGGGATAATGTATTTGAACATCTAGAAAAAATGGATTATAAGGGTTGGTTAGTGGTAGAAGCCTTTACTCCTTTATTACCTGCCGCTTGTATCTGGCGTAAAAATTATACGACTGAAGCAGAATTAATCAAAAAAAGTTACCAACATATTCAAAAGCATTTAGCTGGAAAATAATATGAAAAACAATCGACGTGATTTCCTGAAAATGGGCGGCCTTACAGCCATAGGTTTAACCTCTTCTCTTTCTCCTGCTGAGGCTGGAGATGCTGCACAAGCGCAGATAGACCAATTAATGAAAGATCCTAAGCAGACATTCAATATGTCTGGTTATGCCGCTCCCAAAATTGATACCGTAAGAATTGGTTTCATTGGATTAGGAAATCGCGGTTCTGGAGCCATTACAAGGGTAAACCGAATTGCCAATGTTCAGACGGTTGCTATTTGTGATATCCGCCCTGCTAAAGTGGCAAACGCTTTGAAGGCTTTAAAGAAAATGGATATCGAGCCCATTACCTATACAGAAAAGGAAGAGGCTTGGAAGGAAATGTGTCAGAGACCTGATATTGATTTAATTTACATAGCCACTCCGTGGAATTTACATACACCAATGGCCGTTTATGCCATGCAACATGGAAAGCATGTGGCCTGCGAAGTACCTGCGGCAACGACCCTAGAGGAATGTTGGCAGTTAGTTGAGACTTCAGAAAAAACCAAAAAGCATTGCATGATGCTTGAAAATTGTTGCTATGATTTCTTTGAATTATTGACGCTCAATATGGCACGTCAAGGATATTTTGGCGAGCTATTGCATGTAGAAGGAGCCTATATTCATGATTTATTAGATGCTAATTTTAAGCAAGATCAGTATTATGACGATTGGCGCTTAAAGGCCAATATGAGGAATGGGAATTTATACCCAACACATGGTTTAGGGCCTATTTGTCAATTACTTAATGTGAATCGTGGGGATCAAATGGATTATTTGGTTTCGGTTCAGTCGGACGATTTTTCGATGCATAAAAAGGCTTTAGAATTGGCTGAAAAAGATGCTTATTTCAAACAGTTTGTGAATCAGAAATTTAGGGGAAACATGAACACGACCACCATCAAAACACATCATGGTAAAACAATTATGGTGCAACATGATGTCTCAAGCCCACGTCCTTATTCACGCATTCACTTATTAAGTGGAACCAATGGGGTAGCCATGAAATATCCTGAGCCTCGAATTTCTAATCATCACCATGAGTGGATTAAGCCTGAGCAAATGGCTGAAATGGAGAAGAAGTACGCTCCGCCGATCGTTGCCAAAATTGGTGAATTAGCCAAGCAAATTGGTGGACATGGCGGTATGGATTTCATGATGGATTGGCGCCTCATTGACTGCTTGAGAAATGGTCTTCCATTAGATCAAGATGTATATGATGCAGCTGCCTGGAGTTCAATTGTACCATTGAGTGAGGTGTCGGTCAATAATAGATCACGGTCTATGAATATTCCAGATTTTACTCGAGGTTCATGGAAAACAAACGTACCGGTTGACATTACCTTAAGCCAAGGAGCTAATACAGGAGTAAAGCCTTTAAAAGCATAATTTATTTCTTTTTCCAGAACTTTTTTCCTCCTTTATTTCCGCTTCCGGAGGAGAAATTTCTTGGTTTTTCTGCGGATTTATAGGCTGCTGGGTCGTAAGCTGGTGTTTCACCAAACTCAGCAGGAACTTCTGCTTTTATAACTGATTTTTCTAATAACGTTTCAATTGTTGCAAATTTTCTTTGCTCCGTTGGACTAATCAATGTGTAGGCTGTTCCCTGACTTTGGGCTCTGGCGGTCCGACCAATTCGGTGAATATAGTCTTCACCGTCATTTGGAACATCATAATTGATCACTAATTCAATTTCATCGATATCGATTCCCCGACTTAAAATATCGGTCGCCACTAAGATGGTCAAGTTCTTGTTTCTAAAATCTTGCATGACTTTCTCTCGTTGGTCTTGCATTAAATCAGAATGTATTTCTTCAACTTTAAATTTGGCACGTTTTAGATCAGCCGTTAAAAGCTTGACATTTTGCTTTTTTGAACAAAAAATAATGACGCGGGTATATTCCTTTAATTTTAACAAATATTTGATTAATGGCGCTTTTTGAGACTCATATACCACAAAAGCATTTTGAACAATTTGTTCAGGGGGTTTTGAAACAGCAATATTGATTTCTACTGGATCCGTTAAAAGCTTTCTAGCCAATTCCCTCATTTTATGAGGCATCGTGGCTGAGAATAAAAGATTTTGTCGAGTAGGAGCGAGGAACGAAATGATTTTCATTAATTCATCTTGGAAGCCCATGTCGAGCATCCTGTCGGCTTCATCTAAAACCAAGTATTTGACTTCTTTCAAATTGACATATCCCATATTTAAATGGGCAATCATTCGACCAGGCGTACAAACAACAATATCACAGCCGCTCGTTAAAGCCGTTTTTTCAGCGGTAAACGAATTTCCATCTCCACCTCCATAAACAGCAATGCAACTAACATTAGTAAAATATCCAAGGCCTTCCATGTTGTCGGCAATTTGAATGGCTAACTCACGTGTGGGCACAATGATCAATGCATTTATTTTATTTTCATCATGGGGCTCAGTAATTATTTTATTGACAATGGGTAGCAAAAATGCGGCTGTTTTTCCGGTACCTGTTTGAGCCGAGGCAATAATATCTTTGCCGGCTAAAATGGGTTGAATGACTTGAGATTGTACTGGAGTGGCGGTTTTGTACCCCATGGAGTCAATTCCTGCTAATAAACTGTCTGTTAGACCTAATTCTTTAAATGTCAAAATCCTTGATTTGTTAATGTATTGTATAAATTTAGAGAAATTTTATAGCTTTGAGTCATCTTGCCTTAAATATAAAATACTAAACCTAATAATCAATGGTAGGAATGAACTTCCGCAATGCACTTCGTGAGGGTAAAAATGTGTATGGAACACAGATTTCATCTACTTCACCTAAAATGTTTGATTCGGTCATCAGCCTTGGGCTTGATTTTGTATTCTTTTGTAATGAACATGTGCAATACAACATTGAGACATTAAGTTGGATGTGTCGGGCATTTAAAGCTGCCGGAGTAAATCCTTTAGTTCGCATCTTAGAACCTAGTCCTTTTTTAGCTACGCAAGCCCTCGATGCCGGAGCTTCTGCCATTTTAGTCCCATATGTTGAGGAGATCGAGGATGTAATTGCACTGATTGGAGCTGTTAAATATAGGCCTTTGAAAGGTAGAAAACTGATGCGCATATTACATGGCGAAGAAAAGCCAAGCGAAGAATTAAAACAATATTTAATGAAGCATAATCGTAATAATACGCTGATTCTGAATGTTGAAAGCCAAAAGGGAGTAGAATCGATGCATGAATTTATCGGTATCCAAACCTTGGATGGACCTGGTGTAGATGGACTGATAATAGGTCCCCATGATTTATCCACTTCCTATGACATGCCTGAAAAATATTTGTCTAAGGCGTTTTTGGACTTGAGTTGTGGCATTATTAAAAATGCTAGATCAAAAGGTATCGCTGTGGGCGGACATACAGGCTACCGGAACAGCCTCGATTTACAAATGGAATGGGCCAAAGCTGGTGCTAACATTATACTTCATTGTTCCGATGCATATTTGTCGGCAAACCAATTAAACAATGATTTAAATGAAATTAAAAAATGTGTGGGTGAACAGCAACACATCAATAGAAATAACGAGAGTATATAATTAGACTAATTGCAACCTATGAAATTGACATTAAATCCTTTTTTACTTTTTTTCTTGTGCATTAGCTTGTTGAGTAGTGCGCAAGTGATGGATTTTTCTAAAGCAAAAATCCATGTTTCAAATTCCTTGAAGTCTCCCTTTCGTGAGACCTATATTCGAGTACTTCAGGAGGAAATAAAGGCGCGGACCGAATTGAATTTAGTCGTTCAGAATCAATCAGATTTATCGCCTATCATTGCATTAGTATTAGAAAAGGATCAAATGCTTGATGGATTTTCTGTTCCCAAATTAGCGGGTAATTTGGCTTCGCTGAAAAAAGACGGTTTTTGTATTTCGATCGAAGCTAACACTAAAAGGCCTATTATCTGGCTGATTGGGGGGGATGACCGGGGCGTATTATATGCTATTGGTGAATTTTTGAGAAAAGCGGATTTGTCGAAAAATAAAATTTTAGTTGATAAAAAAAATGAAATCACCTCTGTTCCGCAGTATGCAATTCGTGGGCACCAATTGGGTTATCGAAATACTGCTAACTCTTGGGATGCCTGGAATGAAAAGCAATTTGAGCAATACATCCGTGATTTAGCCCTATTTGGTTCAAATTCAATCGAAAATATACCCTTTCAAGATGGCCCTCCGGGACCGCTCATGAAAATCCCAAGGGAAGAAATGAATGTGAAATTAAGCCAAATTTGTTTGAATTATGGATTAGACTATTGGGTTTGGACGCCAGCAGACATTGATTTAGCTGATGAGGCTAAGTTTAAAAAAGAAGTGCAATTTCATGCAGATTTTTACAAAAAGTGTCCCAAATTAGACGGGGTCTTTTTTCCGGGTGGCGATCCAGGAAGTAACCACCCTAAATATGTGATGCCATTCCTCAAAGCCATTTCCACGGAACTTAAAAAATATCATCCTGAGGCAGGTATGTGGATATCTCTCCAAGGTTTTAGCGATGAAGAAGTCAATTATTTTTATGAGTACCTCGATAAAAATAACCCAAATTGGTTGGCTGGAGTGGTTTCTGGTCCTAGCAGTCCTGATATGGCAAACACCCGATATAGACTTCCGAAGCAGTACAAGCACAGACATTACCCCGATTTAACCCATACCGTTCGTTGTCAGTATCCAACAGAAAATTGGGATCAAGCTTTTGCTTTAACAGAAGGAAGGGAGGTATCCAATCCTCAACCTGCCTATTATGCTAAAATTCACAACCGCTTTGCGCCTTTAACAGATGGCTTTCTTTCCTATTCGGATGGGGTCCATGATGATGTAAATAAAGTAATTTGGAGCCAAATGTCCTGGGATCCAACTAAAGATGTTCGTGATGTTATGGTTGAATATGCCCGCTTATTTTTTGGCCACTCAATTTCAGAACAGGTAGCTGATGGAATATTGGCTTTGGAAAGAAATTGGGTCGGACCCGTGGAAGAAAATGGAGGTATTGAAACCACTTTTGCTTTTTGGAAAAATTTGGAAACCCAAAATCCAGGACTTAAGTCTAATTGGCGTTGGCAACAATTAATCATGCGTGCTTATTATGATACCTATGTGAAGCGACGCAAATTATATGAGCAAAAACTGGAACGCCAAGCCAATGCTATCTTGGAAAAAGCCTCTGAAATAGGAGCGCTTAAATCCATGGAAACAGCCTTAAATATTGTTAATGAGGCTGATAAATCTCCAATAAGTCCGGATGTACGCCAAAAGATCGTGGATTATTGTGAGGCTATGTTTAAGTCGATCGGTATGCAAACATCTGTCCCTAAACACCAAGCGAGCGGAGCTGAAAGAGGAGCCATTTTAGATTTTATCGATTATCCGCTAAATAATCGTTGGTGGCTAGCGGATGAATTTGAAAAAATCAAAAAAATGACTAATGAAAAGGAACAACTAGCCCGTTTGGATGTGATTGCCAAATGGGAAAATCCGGGTCCTGGCAGTTTTTATGATAATATATCTGACTTATCAAAAGGTCCCAGAGTTAAAACGAGAACAGAGGATGCAACGGATGTGCTTTGGACCAATAACGGCTTGAGTAGGCTCCGACTTTCCTCTCAATTGTTTCAAAATTTTCCTCGTTTGGACTATGCTGATTTAGATCCTAAAGCGATGTACACCATTCGAATTTCGGGTTTTGGAGAAGCATTGTTGCGCGTAGATGGTGTTCGCATTGCTCCAACGCTTTATAAAAAAGGGTTAGAGGAATTCAAGGAGTTCCAATTAAGCCCTCAATATGTGAGTGATGGAAAAATCGAAGTTTCCTTTGACGAGCCGGAGGAATCACATTTAAATTGGCGTCAGCATTCCAAAGTTTTTGACATTTGGTTATTAAAAAAATAAATGCGTTCTAGGATTCAGATTCTATTTTTAACGATTCTTTTATTGCCTTGTTCATTCGCATGGGGCCAACAAAATAGTTTGTTGGACGCTAGGGATTTGTCTTTTTTAGAACAAATGGTCAAAGATGTGATGGAAGCATCTCGTATTTATCCGGGTCAAAAAATTTCAAAGGACTTTGGCCCGAATCAAACTACAGGTATTTTGATCCGACCTGGAGGTAGAAATTCGTATCCAGCTTTTTGGATTAGAGATTATGCTATGTCCATCGAATCTGGATATGTTTCCCAACAGGAGCAAAAACATATGTTGGAGTTAACTGCGAAAACACAATCTGACAGCTTGATCAAAACTAAATGGGGCACTAGCATTCCCAAAGGTTCGATTGCCGATCACATCCGAATCGATGATGGAAAGCCCATTTATTTTCCCGGTACGTATAGTTTTGAAAACCAAGGAGAAAAAAAATGGGGTATGCAACCGCCCTTTTGTGATCAGTTTTTTTTCATACAAATGGCCTATTTTTATGTTAAATCTTTTTCGCAAACGGCCCAATTAACAAAAGAAATTAGAGGGGTGAAATTGATCGACCGATTGGAGTTGGCGTATCAAATGCCACCTTCCAACTCTCAATCTCATTTGGTAGAGGTCAACGATAGCAATAGGGGAGTTGATTTTGGATTCCGTGATGCCATTTATATTACTGGAAAATTATGTTATGCCTCGCTTTTAAAATATCAGGCAGCTAAGCAAATGGCCTATCTGTATGGAATAATGGGAAATAAATCGAAGGCCTTACGCTATCAACAGGAGGCAAATCTGTTAAAGATATCAATCATTCGTACATTTTCAGATGCTCGGGGCATGCTTCACGCCAGCACGGGAATTAGTTCACAATTGGATGTTTGGGCTACGGCTTTTGCTATCCATTTGGGTATTTTGTCAGGTCAATTACGGTTAAAAGCGGCTCAATATTTAAGAGATGCATATTTGAGAGGTGAACTATCTCAAAAAGGAAATATTCGGCATGTGATTAAATCGGATGATTTTAGCCCAACTACCGCATGGGAAAAAAGTGCTGTTTCTATAAATACGTATCAAAATGGGGCTTATTGGGGAACTCCCGTGGGTTGGGTTAGTCAAGCAATCTCGTATGTGGATATTCAAACTGCACAAAAATTAGCGAAAGAATATGTGCAAGAATTACGCGATGGGGACTTTAGAAAAGGGGAGAGTTTCGGTTCACCTTGGGAATGTTTTAATGATAAATTAACACAAAATCCAGTCTACTTAACTTCAGTTGCCGTTCCATTTATTATATTTAAGAAAAAATAATTATGAAAAATCAAGATCAAATCTCCCGTAGGCATTTTATAAAAAATGTATCTTTTGCCTCTGCTTTTTTTGTGGGTGGTGGATTTCAATCACTTACCGCTCAGGATGTTGATGCATTGAAGGATCAGGTAAAAATGAGATTTGCTGTTGCCTCAGATTCCCATTATGGACAACCTGATACGCCATATGAGGCCATGATGGATACCATTATCGAGAAAATTAACTTATTTCATCATTCAAATCCATTGGATTTTTGTGTGATGAATGGCGATATTGTTCATGATGAAAAGTCCTTTTTATCTCAAGCGAAAAAGAAAATAGATGGGTTAAAAGTTCCCTATTTTGTCACGAGAGGAAATCATGATAAGTGTTCGTCGGACTATTGGGAGCAAGTTTGGAACATGCCATTGAATCATCAGACTGTTGTGAAAAATTCGTTGGTCTTATTGGGTGATACCTCTAATGAACAGGGAAAGTATCTTTCACCAGATTTAGCATGGTTGGAGGCCCAACTAGAATCCAATAAAAAACGAAAAAATATATTTCTATTCTTGCATATTCCTCAAGCTAAGTGGACTAAGAACGGGATAGAAACGCCTGCTTTTTTTGAATTAATCAAGAAATATCCCAATATCCGTGCTGTTTTTCATGGCCATGAACACGATCAAGATGGAGTTCAAATGATTGGTCAATTACCTTTCTTATTTGATTCGCACATAGGAGGTAGTTGGGGTACCCCACACAAAGGTTTTCGTGTCGTTGAACTTTTAAATAGTGGTACCGTTATTACGTATTTAATGGACCCTACGGAAAAAAGAAATGAATTAACCTATATCGTTTAAAACTTGATGACATAATCGATGTATGGAATTCCCATGGCTGAGGCATTTCCACCAATCGGTGATAAAATTCCAAAGTCAAAGGAGCTTCTTTCCAGCATTATTCGTACTCCTCCGGAAAGTACACCATTGTAACTGCTTTTTACTCCATTAGCTTGCATAAGGCCATTGGAATTCATTTGATCGTCATAGGTATATTCATTCACCGCAAAAAGCCAATTTTCGCTGACCAACATACATCTTCTTGATATTCTTGACATGCCTGAAAACGTGAACATAGGTTTATTGGCAAAACTCCAAGAGGTCTTAGTTGTGTTGCTCACAGCGTCATAAGAGTCCCCTTTTGTAGCACCCCAGCCCACATTCAATGTTACATTATTTTCAGTAGAGCCTAAAGTTAATGATCCATATCCTACACCAATGCCTAAATTTAGATTACTGATGAGTGAACTTGCGATTAAAATTCCACCGCCAAGATGTACATTTTCACTAACTTTTTTTCCAAATTTTGGGGTAATATAAAATAAGAAGGGTACTACGACTCCTCCGCCGATTGAAAACTGATCACTAAGACCAATTTGCACACTATTGGATAAAATGTAGGCGTTTTGAAAATATTTTTCACCTTTTTTGAGTGGAATGGCTGATGGTCCAAAGAAATAACGAGTTGGGTGAGGATTTGGAAAAAGATATTGCCCATTTTTGATTTGACTTTCTTCAATGATTTTAATGGACTTGATGGCTGATTTCGAGAGGGTAATCTGGCCTAAATTTTTTGTTAATAAAGTTAAAGAAGCTTCCGTTTTTGTTTCTAATTTACCCAATATTGTTTTTCCGTCATTTAAAATTAGTTGAACGAATAGGTCTCCTTGTAGTTCAGAAATTTTCAGAATATTCGATTTCTGTAAGTTGATTTCTCCTAAAGTAAAATCACGAAATAAAATAGACGATTCATTTTCACTGATTTTATTACCAGTTAAAATAAATTGATCTTTCAAAATGATCGAAAAATTTTGTTGGGTTGAGCTTCCAATAGTTTTATTCGATGTGTTTTGGCTATAAGCCAAAGAGCTAAGCGCAAGACATACCATTAAATAAATCGATTTCATGGCCTTTGATTTTGTGTTTAAAGGTACAATTTATTTTATATTTGAAGTATATAAACCAACAAATGAAAAAAAGTATCCTGAGGCCCTTTCGATATTTGAGTCCTTTTTTTATTTTTTTAATAGCTGTTATCGGCTTCAAATCTCAAGGAATAATTACTTGGCTCGTTCCGCTCTACATTTTTTTCTTGATTCCCTCCATGGAGTTGGTGATGAAACCTATCGCTGATAATGTGGGAGAAGAGGTGGAAGATCAAATCAGGAATGATGTTTTTTATGATTGGATTTTATATGCAGTGGTACTCTTACAATATATTAGTTTATTTATTTTTCTTTCGAATATTTCCGTCCAATCAGGATTTGATTTAATAGGGCAAATTATCTCTATGGGAATTTTGTGTGGAACCTTTGGCATCAATGTTGGCCATGAATTAGGTCACCGTCCTTCTAGATTTGAACAATTTCTTGCCAAATCATTGTTGTTAACAAGCTTATACACACATTTTTTTATTGAGCACAATAAGGGTCATCATGCGCATGTTGCAACGGATCATGATCCAAGCACGGCTGTTTTAGGTCAATCTATCTATTCTTTTTGGCCCCAAACGGTTTTTGGAACTTACGTTAAAGCATGGAAGATCAATCTAGCTGAATTGAAAAAGAAGGGTTTAGGTTTTATAAATCCGTCGAATGAAATGCTCGTTTTTACCATAGCGCAAATTTCTTTACTTGCATCAATTGGTATTTATTTTGGCTTGCCAACCCTCATTTATTTCCTTTTTTCAGCTACTATTGGCGCATTATTATTAGAAACGGTAAACTATATAGAACATTATGGTTTAGTGAGAAAACGCAATCCGAATGGAAATTTCGAACGCGTAATGCCTAAACATTCTTGGAATAGCAATCACTTATTAGGCCGTTTAATGCTTTTTGAACTTAGTCGGCATAGCGACCACCATTATTTGGCCTCTAGAAAATATCAAATTCTTCGGCATCATGATAATGCACCACAAATGCCCACCGGATATCCTGGGATGATTGTTTTAGCTTTATTTCCCCCGATTTGGTTTCGAGTGATGAACCGCCAGTTGGAAAAGTATGAGTCTATTATTTCTGCTTAGATAAATCTAGAAGTTCAATATTTTTAAAATCGATTTCTTGACCTTCACTTTGAAGAGCAATAAAACCACTTTTTAACAGTTGGCCGTCAATTTTTAAGGCAGGATTAAATCGATTGGCCACTCCACCACCCATTTGCGGGTTGGTATATTCTAAGACAGTTTCCCCATTGATGATGTGTGTCACAAGTGAATCACCTCGAACGATTAATTCTGCATGAATCCATTGATCTCCTTCGTAGGTTTTTGAGGACGAATTGATGCAATGCCTTGGGTCTACTCGACCTTTATAAACGACATCGGTACCTGGAGAACACATGTTTCCTGTTGGCCTAGGTTTTCCATCTGCCAACATGCTTAAAAACTGCATCTCGATCGAAATGGGCCAATCTTGCTCTTTAAGTATCGTTTTTGGATCTTGAGAATGAAACATTAAGCCTGAATTTCTTTCCGTATAGGACGGTGCATCTTTCCGCCAAATACCGGTGAATCGATAATCTAACTTTAACTTATAATGTGAATAGGGAGTGTTGTAGAATAAATGTCCATACCGCTCATTAAACTTTTCATATTGATCATAGCGCACTTTAATGATACCATCTTCCACTCTAAAGGTATTGCCATAGTTGTCGCCAACTTCATGGTGGTGAATTTTAACGGTCCAATTTTTAATGTTTTTTCCATTAAAAAGCTTAATCCACTTTTCTTTTTTAGGAGCGGAAAAGCTTTGTAAAGAAATGAACAATAAGCACAATAAGGGTATATTTTTCATTGTTAAGTTGGTTTAGAAGCTTCTTACAGCCATTATATTGCACTTGAAATCTTTGAAATAACTAGATTGCATTCCGGTATTTAAATTATGCGTCCAAGCATTTCCTTTATCAATTTCTGTGGCTGTCCAATACCAAGTGGATTTAAAAATTCCACCGGTGCCCATTTTTTTATAATTTAATTTGGGGTGAATTAAGTCAAATTCTTCTTTCGTCGGAAGTCGCCAATCATCAAATCCATTCGTGTTTAAGTCATCACATTTTTTCTTAGCTTCCTCAAAATCCCCTTTGCCCACAAGCTCTACTGTCGCAATAAGTCCATGCCCATTTTTTTCATAAATGAGATATCCACCTAATTTAACGGGGGGAGTTTTTTTAATGTTGTCTTGGCCAAACATGCTTGTCGCTCCTAGCATCAATGTGGCACAAATAACCAAATGAGCAATATTTTTAATGTATGATAGAACAGCCATTTCTCGGTTTATTAATTGATTTTCAAATTTATAGAAAATTGTGGCATTAATTCATAATTTAATTCTGAAATAACCGTTTAATATTCGATTATAAATTGAAAATTATATCGTATTATTGTATCGCCCTTTATTATTCTATTGGCTTAAATGAGAAATAGTTTATCCTTTTTCAAATCAGTTCTATTTGTATTTTTTATTTCTTGTGGATCAGTGTCTGGTCAACAAACTCAAAGCTCTAGCGATCACTTAATTCATTATCGGCAAGGTAAATCTTTTTTTGAAGCTCGAAATTATTTGGCTGCTCAAGAAGCATTTAGAACCTATTTATATGGTTTGACAGCGACAAATGCTGAAATGCTCAATGAAAAAATATCAGCAGAATATCTATTGTGCATGTGTTCAATTTATTCCATGCGTCCTGAGGCGGAGGTATTAGCTAATCGATTTGTCGAAAATTATCCTAAAAACCCTTATTCTGCAGATTTGGTTCGTGATTTGGGGATTTATTTTTATGAAGCAGGAGATTGGAAACGTGCCATTAAATACCTCTCAAAAGGTTCTTTAACGAACATAGAATTTAAATTTAAATTAGGTGTCGCTTATTATGAAATGGGTCAGAAAGACGAGGCGCATGGTATTTTTAATCAGATTAAGGAAGAGCCAGAAGAGGAATATTCTCAGCCAGCTGCTTATTTTTCAGGATTAATTAATTTCAATAATAAGCACTACGATTTAGCTATTGAAGATTTTAAATTTATTGAAGGGGAATCAATTTATGGTTTGGAAGCACCTCGCTGGATTACCAGCGCTTTATTAAAGCAGGAAAAATTCTCAGAATTGCTCTCCTACGCAAGCCCATTATTGAAAAAATCAAACTCTAAAATTAAATTGGATGATGTTGGATTGATGGTAGGTAATTTGAGATTTCAAAGAGAAGATTTCAAAGAGGCTTATGAGGTGTACCAACAATTATTTTCGAGATATCCTGAACGAGTTACGCGTTTATTGACATTTAAAAAAGCGTATTCCTTATATAAAATCAAGAATTTTAAAGAAGCTAAAATTGAGTTTGATCAGATTGCTTTTGTGAAAGACTCATTAGGCCAACATGTCGAGTATAACAAGGGATTGGTCTTGGAAGCCCTGGACCAAAAGGATTTGGCGCTCAAGGCTTTTGATGTAGTAAAATCAGTCAATTTTGATCCGCTGGTAACTCAAGATGCTTATCTAAAGAAAATAGGTATTTTAAATGATCAAAAGAAGTTTACTGCAGCTTTAAGTGAAATTGATGAATGTAATAAACGTTTTCCTAAAGGGAAAAATGTGAATGATTTATTAAAGCTTAGAATTTTTACTGTAAGTAATTGGGGTAATTTAGGTGCCATTGAAAGTTATTTAAAACAAGCAAAAGGACAAAATACAGATGTTCAAGTCATTTATCAATCTCTATTATATGATAAGGCTAATCGAGCATATCAGTCCAATGATTTAAATGAGGCCTTGGCTGACTTTAAAAAGTCGTTGATTTATCCTATTAATGCCGAAATAGCCGCCTATGCTAAATATGGTCAAGGTGAAATTTTGGCGAAGACTAATCGTAATCCAGAAGCTGTAAAAGTTTACATGAATTTATTGTCAGATATTTCATCAAATGCTGAATTAGATGGGCTGAAACAAAGAGTTAGATTAAGTTTAGCACAGTCATTTACGTATATGTCAATGTACGAAAAAGCCCAACAATATTTTGTCGAGTACGAAACCAACGTTAAAGATTTAGCGTCCAAATACAATACCTATTTGAATCTAGCAGAGGTGTCTGTAGCTGCTGGTAAACTCAATGAAGGAATTAAATATTTCGACTTAGCTATTTCTATTTCAGCTGAAAATAAATTTGAAATCGTTACCCGTAAGGCTTCTATTTTGTATGATTTAAGAAAATACAAAGAGGCATCTTTAGAGTATGAAAAGTTATTGAAAAATGGTAAATCAGGTGAAATAGGTGATTTTAATACCTATCGTTACTATGATTGTCTTTTTAGGTTGCAAAATAATGAGGCATATGCGAAGGCAATTAAAGGCCTAATTGAATTGATCAATAGACCAAATTTGGCTCAAAATATTTTGATCAAATCGCTTATGATTAAGGGACAATCTTATGAAAATACGGGTCAATTTTATGCGGCTTCTGATGATTATAGACGAATAGTTACTGAATTTCCTAAAGATCCATTAGCAAAAGATGCCATTGTAGGCTTGCGAGAGATGTTAGCTAGAACCAATCGATCCCTAGAATTTATCACGATTTCTGAAAAGTTCGAATTGGCAAACCCTGAGGATGAAGATAATGCAGATCGTAGTTTTGAAAATGTGCGCTTGAGTTTTAATTCAAAACGTTTTAAAGAAGTAACCCAATTAGGACAAAAATATTTGACGAAATATCCAAAAGATGAAAGCATAGTTCAGGCGAATTACTTTGTAGCTGAATCCCACTTTCAATTAAAAAACTATACTCAATCGACTGA
>Ga0214163_1000245_pt1 | contig 25824 bp, 23 predicted proteins | sample LakMenepilimnion_2_FD_153001 | JGI IMG/M metagenome (GOLD analysis project Ga0214163, IMG submission 153001) | Freshwater microbial communities from Lake Mendota, WI - Practice 15JUN2010 epilimnion v4 | ecosystem: Environmental > Aquatic > Freshwater > Lake > Epilimnion/Euphotic zone | place... | reverse complement strand
GGAGCGCGCCAAGTGGAAGTTACGATCAATGGGATTGGGGAACGCGCAGGAAATACTTCTTTGGAGGAAATCGCGATGATTTTAAATGTGCATAAAGATTTAGGTTTTAGCACCGGCATTAATCCTCAATATTTATATCCAACCAGTTGTTTAGTCTCAAATTTAATGGGTATGCCTGTTCAGGCTAATAAAGCGATTGTAGGTGCAAATGCTTTTGCACATTCATCAGGTATTCACCAAGATGGATTTTTAAAGCATGCTCAGAATTACGAAATCATGAATCCTGAGGATGTGGGAGTACCCTCATCGGCTATTTTATTGACCTCAAGATCCGGTAGAGCCGCACTGAGGCATCGTTTAAGTTTGTTAGGGTACGAATTCGAAAAGCCAGAATTAGATAAATTATATACCCGCTTTTTAATCATGGCAGATGAGAAAAAGATGATCCATGATGCCGATTTAAAAGAATTGGTTGGTTGATTTTTAGGATGATTGTTTGATTTAGTTCACCGAGCTAGCTAATTCGATTCCTTCTTTTTCTAAAATTTTCAGAATACCTAGATTGATTTCCTGCTTAACTAATTGAAATTTAGTAAAGTCTTTGCTCGACACAAATAAGGTGACCGAAATATCTAAGGAATAGGTCCCAAAACCTTCGAAAACAATTTTTGGCGCCTTTTTCTTGCAAAGCGCGTCTTCTAAAATAAGAGCCTCAATTCCTGCAATAGCCTTTTCAATTTGAGAGGGCTTCGTTTTCAAATCACAGGTTAGCGTAAATTTAGCCCTCCGGTAATCCCGCTCACTCATATTCTCAAGGGATTGAGAAGTTAATAAACGGTTGGGTATCATGATCAAATTTCCATCCACGCCACGAAGTCGGGTGCTTCTAAAACCGATCTTTTCGATGTCACCAGAAATTCCGCCTACTTGAATATTATCACCCACCACAAAAGGTAGATCCAAAAAGATGGTGAAAGATGCAAATAGGTTTTCTAATGTTTCTCTAGCTGCTAAAGCTAAGGCCAATCCTCCAAGACCTAATCCGGTAATTAAAGCGACTACATCCACTTGAAATACCCGGCCTAACATTACAAAACCAGATGCGGTGATAATGAAGACCATGGATAGGTCATTTAAAAATGGAATAAATTGCTGTTTGGATTTTTGCTCAACTCCTTGCCATTTTTCTTGAGCCACCAAAATAACCACTTTCATGAGTCGAACAATGACCCAAGTAACCGTATAAATAATGGCTATTTCAAATGCTTTTTTGGATAGAAATAAAACGCCAAAATCCTGGATAGGGGTGAAATTCCAACGAACGGGCACTTTTAAATTGAGGGCGCCCAAGTATAGGAAAATCCAAAAAATCAATAATTCAAAGGGCTTTCTTAGGAGTTGGACACAATCCTGAATGGAAATAGACTCTTCTGGGATGAATCGAAAAACAATTTTAGAAAATGAATTAGAGAAAAAACGCTTGAGCACAACTCCCAAAAGAATTACACCCAAAAATAAAATTAAATCGAAGGCTGAGTTTTCTAATATGTGCCAATTTTCTAATGCTTCAATCATATGCTTATTCTATTTTGAATTCAAATATAGCCAAATACTTAATCGAATATGAAATAAAATTACGACCTTTGCACACTTAATTGACAGAAAGAGCGTATAAATACGATATGATTTATAATACAAGACCTTCGAATTGCCTGATTAATAAAATGCATAGAGCGATTTTTAGCTTGTTGTCTTTTAGTTTGTTGTTTATTTGTTCCCATTTAAATGCTCAGTCGATTCTAAATTCACCTTTATCCTACATTGGGATGGGGGAATTATATCCTGCAGAGCCAGCGACAAATTTGATGATGGGTGGAATAGGGGTTTCTAATTCGAATGGTATTTATGCCAACGCCATTAATCCCGCACTTTTAGCAAGAAATCACTACACCGTTTTTGAAGTAGGCCTCAATACAGAACTTAAAACTTTACAAGATTATCGCCAGAAGCAACAAGTTTTTGGGGGTAATTATGAGTCTTTGCAATTGACTTTACCGATCAGCAATCGTTGGACCGCATCTATCGGAATTAGACCTCACTCAGCTGTAGACTACACCACTAAATCATTTCGCCGATTGAATTTATTAGGTGTTGATAGTTTAATTTATGGCTATCAGGGAAAAGGAAGTATTACCAAATTAAGTTTTTCCAATGGGCTAAGAATAGGAAGAGAATTTTATGTGGGCCTAGAGGCAAATTATCTTTTTGGAACGGTCAATCGAAATGTGTCGACGCAAAATATGTCTGATGGGCAATTTTATAAAATCCAATTAGAAAATTTAAACTCCTATTCTGACTTTTCTTTTAAAGCTGGTTTTGCCTATCGCAAGTCTTTGAAAAATGATTATTTCTTGAATATCGGGGGGACTATGGATTTGACTTCTCAAATGAATGCGACCCAACTCAATCGATTTGCCATTTTGGATTTGTCAGGCATGAATATGATTAATGCTGATACATTGAAAAATACGTATAATTTTTCGCAAAATCTGCCTGTTACTACTCGCTTGGGGGTAAGTTTAGAGAAAATTGCTACATGGATGGTGGGTATTGACTATTCACAAACAGATTGGTCTAAAGTGGATAATAATTTAGGTAGATCAACCAAACAACTACCCGTCAGTACAAAATGGTCTATTGGTGGGGAGTATACCCCTGATTTTACATCGGTTTCTAATTATTTTAAAAGAACAACGTACCGCATAGGCATGGCCTATACTAAAACACCTTATGATTTTGCGTCCAACGGCAATTATGCCATCGACAAGAGTTTGAGTATTGGTGTTGCATTTCCATTGAGAAACTTATCTTATTTCAATGTGGCATATCAATTGGGCAAGCGAGGCGTTTTGGCTGACAATGGAATGGAAGAACAGTACCATCGCATCACTATAGGCCTAACGTTAAGTGACCTTTGGTTCCAGAAGCAAAAAATCAACTAACGATCTCGTCCATGCGCAATTCGAGAAACCTCTTTTTGCTGCTCGCTACATCCATTATTTTTGCTTGCCATGAGCGCGAAGTGAAAAGTTCAGCCATCTACAATGGACCTAAATCCCAATTGACCGGTATAGACATGGTTTATTCTGATTCTGCGCGTTCGGTTTTACGCATGGTGTCGGAAAAACAAATAACGACAGAAGCCGAGGATCGAATTTATCCAAAGGAAATGAAGCTTTGGTTTTATGATAAATTAGGCAATATTACATCTCAAATCAGAGGGGATTCTGCACATTTTTTCCGCCAGACAAATTCGTATAAATTAATGGGTCATGTTGAAATTTTCAATATCCAAAAAGGGGAAACGTTGAAAACAGATGAGTTTACTTGGCTGCCAGATCAAAAAAGGGTGTTTACGGAAAAGCCTGTGGCTATTCATACGAAAAAGGAAATTGTGCACGGAATAGGGTTAGATGCAGCCCAAGATTTTTCAACCTATTCCCTTAGAAAAGTGACTAATTCAGTATTAACTGTTGACGGACTTCCGACCCAATAGTCTTCGATCTAAATCCTTTTCGAAATAATTATCATCAATCCTAAGGGCAATTTTTCAATGCAATGCGTGTGCTATCTAAACTAAATATGGATTTGTTGGGCGACCATTTCTCTCTCATGTAGGTGATTATTTCTGCAATATCGAGTGCTTGAAGCTTGGCGTTTCCGGGCATATATGCATTAAAAACCTTTCCATTGACCCGTATAGAATCCTTTTGCCCATTTTTTAAGAGGCAAGCTAATGTATTTATATCTACGCGTTGCCATAAATCAGTTTTGGCTAGCGGGGGATATAAATCTTTTAACCCTGATCCATCTACTTGATGGCAATTGGCACAATTTGTCTGATATAGATTCATGCCCTCCACTACGTATTGCTGGCGCGTGATTTCCTCCCTACTGTTGCATGAAACTCCGAAGATCACGAGGATTAATAGGGCTATTTTTGGGATCATAAGGCAGATTTTAATTGTATTCGTTCGTAATTTTAAGCTAAAAAAAGAAGTTAACATGGATAGTTTTGGCCCGGAAAATTAACGTAATCTCATTATTCTTTTAACAACAAACTCATATCCTCAATTAAATGGTTGACATCTTCCTCTTTTGTTCCATCATAAATGCCTCGCACATGCCTGTTTTTGTCAACTAAAATAAAGGCTCCGCTATGAACGAAACCACCCGCTTCAGTGGAATCTTCCTGAGCAGTCACCAGGTAACTTTTTTCACCTAATCGATAAATGTCCGTTTTTTTGCCGGTCAACAAATTCCAGCGAGGTGTCGTGATATTGAGTTTTTCGGCATACGCTTTAAGCACATGCACGTCATCGAATTCGGGGTCAATGCTGTGAGACAAAATTCGCACACGATCCTCTTCAGCAAATTTATCGTAAATGCGAAGCAATTGAGTTTTCATTTTTGGGCAAATAGTGGGACAGGTAGTAAAAAAGAAATCGGCCACATAAATTTTACCAGCCATCTCTTTTTCACTGACCCATAATGAATCCTGATTCAAGAATTTAAAGGGGGGGATTTTATGATAAAGGGTGTCACCCTGCTTTCCAACCACTTTAGGCCCCAAGAAAGGAAGTTTTTTTTCCTGTTGGCAACCCAGAACGACTAAATAAACAAGGGCAATTTTACTTAGTTGTATAAGTCTTTGCTGCATACACACTGGAGTCAGTTGATTTTTCTAAATTCTTAAGCGCCTCTAATTGTTTTTTCAAATAGCTGATTTTATTCACGGCATCCATTTTTTCTAAACTATCTACCGAAAAATGATGCATCCAATCCATCATGGATTCATCAGCCTTATTTAATGAAGCGATAATTTTATGGACATTGACTGAGTCTTTTCCATTAGATAAACTGTCTAACCTACTTTTTAGTTTTAACACATCTTCTGTTTTCCCCATTAACTGATCATGCAATTGCATGACTTGCACATTTAATTCTTGACTTAATTTCTCTTCTGCCTGCGTACAAGAGCAAAATAAAAAGATGAAGAAGAGCAAGCTTATTGATTTTTGAGCCATTTTATTTTTGATTTTCTGCCAGTAACTTACGTACATTTTCCTTAAGATCGATATATCCTTTTTGTCCACCAATCATTTTGGCGATCTCTTCTACGCGTTCTTCGCCAACAAGCTTTTTTAGTGCTGAAATGGTTTTTTCACCACTATGATTTTTATAGACAAACCAATGGTTTTGGCCCGCTGCTGCTATTTGAGGAAGATGCGTGATGGCAATAATTTGATGTCCTTGACTCATTTGCGCCAACATGGCACCCATTTGAATCGCAATTTCTCCAGAAACTCCTGTATCGATCTCATCCAAAATCAATGTGGGCATGGCTCTTTTTTTAGCGATTAAATGTTTGATGGATAACATTAGTCGGCTCATTTCGCCGCCTGAAACAATCTGTCTAAATGGTTTGGGAGCAAGGCCTTTATTGGCTGAAAATAATAATTGGATTTTATCGATTCCCTGTGCACTCACCTCTTTTTTATTTATTTCCCAATCTATCATTGCATTCGGTATTCCCAATGATTGCAATGACGTAGTTATATGGGTCGCGATGCTCCTCAAGACGTCCATTCTAGATTTACTTAAAACCTCTGCAGCCGCTTGGCTTGTCATTTGAAATTCATGGTATTTTTTCTCCGCTTTTTCTAATTCTAAATCGATGTTTTCAAAAGACGCAATTTGTTCATCAAAACGATCCCTTACCTGGATTAAATTTTCCATGTTATTGACATGGTGTTTTTGCATCAATCGATTTAGTACATCTAATCTTTTTTGTTTTTCAATGAGTGCAATGGGGTCAGAAATGAAATTTTCTGCCTCATATTCTATTTCAGAGGCAATATCTTTGAGCTCGATCCAAATAGATTCCAAGCGTTTTCTCCAGGTCTCAAAATCCTCCCCAAACCGGCTTAACGATTGTGCTTGTTGCAAGGCTAATTGTAATTGATGGAGGGTCGACAATTCAGAAATACTGACTAGATTCCCCAGATTAGCTAATTTTTCACGAATCTGTTCGGCATTTTCCAGTTTTTCTAAACTGGATTTTAGTGCATCATATTCGCCCATTTGGAGATTAACCTTATCGAGTTCTTCCCACTGAAACTTTAAGAATTCTAAACCCTGTGATCCTTGCGATGCTTGTTTTTCAAGCATAAGGTATTCCGATTTAGCTATTTGTAACTGGTCGAACTCTTTCTTAAATAGGCTTTTTGTAGGTTGGTTTTGGGCAAAACTATCGATGATATCTAGCGTGAAATCTGGATTCGACATCCAACCGTGATCTTGTTGGGAATGAATGTCAACAAGTTCGATGCCTATTTTTCGGAGGGATTCTAAATTTACAGGAGTATCATTAATGAAGGACCTTGATTTGCCTTGCGGATTTATTTCTCGTCGAATCAAACATGGATCTTCAAAATCAATTTCTTCTTCGAGGAAAATCTCTTTGAGGTGTTGATGTAGGTCCAACTGGAACGTACCTTCAATCACACATTTTTTTTCGGAGTCAAAAAGCGTTTTTGTATCCGCTCTTTGGCCCAGTAACAAACTAATTGCTCCTAAAAGGATGGATTTACCTGCTCCTGTTTCTCCCGTAATAACGCTCAGACCGCTCCCCAGATCAAGATCTATGGAGTCAATAATTGCATAATTTTGAATATGGAGGTGTTTGAGCATCCGCTAATTAAACTGAAAAATTTAAACAAATATACGATATCAAATTTTTCTTCCTTTGATTCAAAAGGTTTTTGATAAATTTTATCAATAATTTGTACCTTTGAGAAAATTTTTCGCCTTAGTTTACATAACCTACATATCATGAGTGTTTTAGTTAATAAGAATTCAAAAATTATCGTTCAAGGATTTACGGGGACAGAAGGTACGTTCCATGCAGAGCAAATGATTGCCTATGGTACTCAGGTTGTGGGTGGAGTTACCCCAGGAAAAGGAGGTTCTACGCATTTGGACCGTCCAATTTTTAATACGGTTGTGGATGCGGTGACTCAAACGGGAGCTGATACCTCGATTATTTTTGTACCTCCTGCTTTTGCAGCTGATGCGATCATGGAAGCGGCAGATGCTGGAATTAAGGTTATTATTTGTATTACAGAAGGTATTCCTACCAAAGATATGATTGTGGCTAAGGAATATATCAAAAATAAAGAATGCCGATTGATCGGGCCAAATTGTCCAGGTGTCATGACGGCTGGGGAGTGTAAAGTGGGTATTATGCCTGCCTTTATTTTCCAAAAAGGGAAGATTGGTATCGTATCTAAATCAGGTACATTAACATATGAGGCGGTAGATCAGTTGACAAAGGCGGGTTTAGGTCAAACAACTGCGATTGGAATCGGTGGTGATCCCATCATTGGTACGACGACTAAAGAGGCCGTTGAGTTATTGATGAATGATCCAGAAACGGAAGGTATCGTGATGATTGGGGAAATTGGTGGTGGCATGGAAGCAGAAGCGGCTCAATGGATTAAAGCAGATGGAAATCGTAAGCCGGTGGTAGGTTTTATTGCGGGCCAAACGGCACCTAAAGGCCGTCGAATGGGACATGCAGGAGCTATTATCGGTGGAGCGGATGATACAGCGGAGGCAAAAATGAAAATCATGACAGCCTGTGGAATCCACGTTGTGTATTCTCCAGCTGATATTGGCGAAACAATGATCAAGGCACTTGCCGCGAAATAATCATACTAAAAGGATGATTCCTTTTTTACTTAATAAATCTGTTAAACGGTTGGTATGCAAACAATGGTTTAGCAGATTTTTTTTATTTTTCCTTTTTGCAGTGACTGCATTCTCGGCAAAGGCCGAATGGCAATCAGTTCATTCCTTTGAAAAAGAATGGTTGGTATACCAACCCAGTTGGAAAGCTTTTTTACCCTACATTTCCACCAGGCACTTTAATGACAAATCTAAATCGGTTCTCATTCATCCGAGCGATTTCCCAAAGGCTTATTTGAAAATAGAAGCATCCCAGAATTATACCTTATTTATCAATGGCGTTTATTGTCAGAAAATATCAGCCGGAGCATTCATTCGAATGAATTTGGACAGTGTTGGCAGGAAACATCCTTCGGCCGATAAATTTGTGGTAACTTTTTATGGGGATGAATTAAATGGCCTTCCTCAAAAAGTTTTTATTGAGCAAAATTTAGATAAGGGGACTGAATCTATTTTGAGTTCTTTTGGATTGAAGATTCGAGAGGGGGCGGGTGTAAATAACTTCTTTGCCTTTGCCATGATCAGTTTATTAGCCCTTTTAGGTTTTCTCTATTCATTTTTTCCTAAATATTTTCAATCCTATTTTAGGTATTCCGATTGGTTCAGTTGGGAAATTAAGGATGTAGTCATCGCAAAAATGCCTTTCGCATTTCCCAACCTAGTCGTCATTTTTATCTTAAGTTTAGTGACTGCTTATCTAGCCTATTTTAATGGATTATTGCAGACCTTACATCAACCGCTTAATTTGGGGAGTTCCAAGACTGAGATATTCAGTGAGGCCTTTTTGTTTATCGGCTCCAAGACGATTTTTGCCTTCGTTTTGTTTGCTTTACGTTTCGTAATGTATCAACTATTTTGCACCTTGTTCAAATTAGATAACTTGGCCAGCATCCATTTCTTTAAATCGATTCAAACCAACATACAATTTTTCACTTTACTGATTTTTTCCGTATTAATCTATTCCGTCTACATGGGACCGGGATTTATCAATAACTTAAATTGGATCAGAACGGCAGTTGATTTTTACTTCCTCTTTAGGACGATTTACTTTTTTATCGTTTTTAAAAAGCATTTCAAATTCAACCCTCTTTCGCTCATTGCCTATTTGGCTATTATTGAAGGTCAAGTATTATTATTTGGTTTAAGAGAATTGATTTTTCCAGAATTCATGTAAATCACCAGGATGAAATTTGAGAAAAATTATCGTATATTTGCATTCGTTTTGAATTTTGGCTCAAAATGAATTCCAACAATAGATTGAAATTGTATGAGTGAATTAAATGTAATACAACCAGATCCCAAAAGGTTGAAAAAAATCAAAAGTATTTTGGTCACCCAAGCTGCGCCTACGGATGCCAAATCTCCTTATTTTGAAATAGAAAAGAAATACAATGTTAAGGTAGATTTTCGTTCGTTTATTGAGGTAAAGGGAATTGCATTTAAAGAATTTAGAAAGCAAAAAATCAATATACTGGAGCATACCGCTATTATTTTTACTAGCCGGAATGCGATAGATCACTTCTTTAGAATTTGTAAAGAGGCAAAAATTGAAACTCCTTCTGATATGAAGTATTTTTGTATCACGGAGCAAACAGCTAATTATCTTCAAAAGTATATAGTCATACGTAAGCGTAAAGTTTTCACCGGAACTAAGACCGCATTGGATTTATTGGAGGTTATTAAAAAACATAAAACAGAGAATTTTCTTTTCCCTTGTTCAAATAAGCGTCAAAAAGATTTACCGGATTACATGGGTACGAATGATTTTAAAATCACGGAGGCCGTTATGTATGAAACAGTTTCATCAGACTTGTCTGATTTGGAAAATGTATTTTATGATGTACTTGCCTTTTACAGTCCTTCGGGGATTACTTCCTTGTTAGAAAATTTTCCGGACTTCAAACAAAACAATACGCGAATTGCGGCTTTTGGCCCTACAACAGCCCAGGCAGTAAGAGATGCCCAATTAATTTTGGATATTCAAGCTCCTATGCCGAATGCCCCCTCTATGACAGGTGCTATTGAGCAATACATCAAGCAAGCCAATAAATAATTTTAGCTCCTTTTAGGAGCTTTTTTTTTGAAATAAACTTGCTCGAAGAAAATTATTGCTTATTTTTATTCGCCTATTTAAATTCGACTTTATTCAATGCGCCATAGTATAAGCTACACCTCGGTTATTGACTTTGGAAAATTGCTTTTTCTCGCTTTGGTATTGGTTAGTTTCACTAGTTTAGGTCAGCAGGATCCTGGATTAAGCATGTTTTCTTTGAATAGCGCTCAATTGAATCCCGCGTTTGCTGGTTGGCGCGAGGAGACTTCAGTCCAATTACATGTAAGAAATCAATGGTCAGGCTATGAATCTACGCAAGATGGTTCGGGCAATTTGGGAACTCAGTTATTAACTGCATCGATGCCATTGGGTATTTTCAATGCCGGTATTGGATTTTTATATATGTCGGACAAGACTCCTTCTGGAGTGGGCATGCAAACGGTACGGTTACAACTTGCGAATCATTATGCGATAGGTTCAGGTGTAATTTCTACGGGAATACGGTTCGGTATGCAAGCGAAGTCTTTTGATGGGCGTGTTTTTCGTGTTCGAGATTCAAATGATCCATTAGCCTTAGAGCTTTCAGGCAAAACAGTGAGTCAATCTTTACCGGATTTTGGTGTAGGCCTAGTTTATTCAAAGGATAATTGGAATGCAGGATTTTCCGTAGACCACCTGACGAGTCCTACCTATTCCTTTAACTCGAATACGGTTGCGATGCCGTTAGCGATGGTTTTTACAGCGCATGCCGGAGCAGAAATTTTAGTTAACACCTCCTTTGATTTCTTGCCCTTTGGTCAAATCAGGTATTATTCAGGAAAATTACTGCCAGAAATGGGTGCCCGAATTGAATATCGGGATATGTTTTGGGTGGGTGGGTCTTTTCGATTGAACGACGCTGCCATCGGAATGATGGGGGTTTCATTAATGAATAATCGTTTAAATTTGGGTTATTCAATAGATTATACGTTGGTAAATCTGGATGCTAAGTCCTTATTGACCCACGAAGTATTCATTAAGTTTAATCTACCTACTTTCAAATTAGGGGTTCAAGGTGTACCAGTAAAGACCCCGCGTTTTAAGATTAATTAATTTAAAGCTTGGAAAAAAAAGTTAATTCTTTAATTATTCTTAGAAAATTCTTTAATTTTGAGGAATTTGAATCCATATGGATTCTTTTATTAGTCATTAATACAATTTTTTAGTTTAGAATTCGTTCAACAAAAGATATTTTTAATTCGGTTATATGAATTTACAATTTTTAGCAAAGCGTTTGTTTTTGATTTCATCCGTTTTAGTTGTTGTGACCATGATTAATAGTTGTGGCTCTAAAAACTCAGGAGGATCTAAAACACTAAGTAGTAAAAAAGGAAGTTCAGGGAAGGGCGGATTGTTGAAGTTTGGAAAGGGATCTAAAGACGCTCCTGGGATAGCCAACGGTGAAATTGTGGCTTCCAATCGCCGTGGTTGGACACAGCCAACGCCCTATGGAATGGTTTTGGTGCCATCAGGAAGTTACATGATGGGTCAGGCCGATGAGGAAATTTCTCGTGCAGGGATCAATTTTAATAAACGTGTAACAGTGTCAGCCTTTTACATGGATGATACGGAGATTACCAATCATGAGTATCGCCAATTTACCAATTCATTATTGAAGGATTCGGTTTCAGTGTTAGGAGAGGATAAAATTATGACTGCTTATTATCCTGACACCACGGTTTGGAATGCTGATTTTACCTTCCATAATGGTGATCCTATGACGGAATATTATTTTTCTAGTCCAGCCTTTGATCAATATCCGATTGTAGGGGTGAGCTGGGAAGCTGCCAAATATTTTTGTTTATGGCGTTCCAAAATGATGAATGATTACCGTAAAAAACAAAACATGTACATACTTCCTCGATTTGAACTTCCTTCTGAGTCCGAGTGGGAATGGGCAGCTAGGGGAGGAAGAGCATCTGTTAAATATCCTTGGGGTAACCCTTACATTGCGAATGCGAAAGGCTGTTTGATGGCTAATTTTAAGCCGCATAGAGGTAATTATGATGCCGATGGGTATTCTTATACAGCACCGGCTAATGCCTATGATCCGAATGATTTCGGTTTATATAATATGGCGGGGAATGTAGCTGAGTGGTGTGAAGATGCCTATGCAGATAATGCAGTAGCGATTACTTGGGATTTAAATACCGTTAATAAAGATGCAGATGAGCCTAGAAAAGTAACTAGGGGAGGATCTTGGAAAGATATCGCTTATTATTTGGAAACGGGTACACGTGCGTATGAAATACAAACTAAAAAGCGTTCATATATTGGCTTTAGATGTTCTATGAGATATCTTGGAAGTCCCAATATGAAATAATTTAACATTGGAAAACTCAAAAATAAATTGATCAAATGAAAGGATTAGAAAAGTCAATTAATGTAGTAGCTAGTTTTGGAGCTGCAGTCGTTATCGTAGGAGCCTTATTTAAAATTGTTCACTGGACAGGAGCAAATGAGATGTTGATGGTGGGCATGTTTACAGAAGCGGCAATTTTTATTTTATTTGGTGTATTGTATTTACAAGCTAAACCTGACAAAGAATATAACTGGGAGAAAGTTTATCCGGAATTAGCCGATGGAGCTCCGGCTAAAAGTTCATCTTCAGCTGGATTATCGGCTTTAGCAAATTCACAAGGCTTAGGGGCGGATGTGGTGGAGAATTTGACAAAAAGTTTGAAAGGTTTAACGGATACGGCGAATAGCCTTCAAGAGATTTCGAAGGCAACTGGGGCGACTCAAGATTTTGTTAACTCATTAAATAGTTCTTCACAATCCTTAGGTGCCTTGAATAAAACAGTGGCTGATGCGACTACTTCTTTAAGCTCTATTTCGATTTCGTCTACGGAAGCAGCTAATTATGCCAAACAATATGCGAAGGCTGGAGACCAATTAGCTTCATTAAACGCGGTTTATGAGACGGAAATCCAAGAAGCAAGTAAGCATTTGAAAGCGATTAATGGTTATTATGGCAATGTAAATGCGACTGTTGAGCAAATGGCTGCCACACAAAAAGATGCTGAAAACTTTAAGTCAGAACTGGCTAAATTGAATGCCAACATTCAGGCATTAAACCAAGTGTATGGTAGTATGTTAACCGCTATGAAAGGATAAATTTATGGCAAGTTTAAAAGAAACACCCCGGCAGAAAATGATCGGGATGATGTATTTAGTGTTAACTGCCCTGTTGGCTTTACAGGTTAGTGATGCTTTATTGCAAAAATTCAGCCTTTTGAATAGCTCGTTAGAAATTGCTAACCAGTCGGCAAGTTCAAAAAACAAAGGAGTTGTTCAGGGAATCGATGAAAGAATCAAAGACCTGCCTAATCCGGCAGCTTATGCAGATGTATTACGTCGTGCGAACGATGTGAAGAAATTATCGGATGCTTTAGTTAATCATTTGGAATCACTTAAAAGCAAAGTTTTAGAAGCTGGTGGTGGTATAGATCCTGAAACGGGTAATATCAAAAATCCAAAAGAAGAGGAGATGGTATACGAATTGATGGTGGGTGCAAATAAGTCCGGAGAAGCTTATAAACTAGTCCCTTTATTTAACACGTACATTCAAGATTTATCGAAGTTGGCCGACCCGGGGACTAAGTTTCCACCTCTGGCTTTGGATGCGAAGGATGACCCTACGGTCAATAGAGACGGGGATCAATCCAATAAAGATTTTGCTGAATTGAATTTTGCTCAAACTCCGGTTCCTGCGGCTTTGGCTTCTTTAAGTCAAAAACAAGCTGAAATTCGCCGTTATGAAAGCGACGTATTAAACCAATTAGCTGCCAAAGTAGGGGCTAAAGAAATTAAATTTGATAAGGTGTTTGCCCAAGTATCTGCCAATGCCAATACGGTGGTTGCAGGTATGGAATATCAAGCCGAAGTATTTATCGGAGCTACCTCATCTGGATTTACCCCTCGCATGAGCTACAATGGTTCTTCTATTCCGGTGGTCGATGGCCGTGGCCAAATTAAATTTAAAACATCAGGTGGTGGATATGATGGGAATGGAATGGCTAAAAAGCAATATACAGCTACTGTTTCTTACATGAGTCCAACAGGACCCAAAACAGAATCAATTACCAAAGATTATTTTGTGTTAAAGCCTACCTATAATATTGAAACAGCTACTTTGCCAGCGCTTTATTTGGGATGTGCCAATCGCTTAAGTGTCGTATCTGCCGGTTTAGGGGCATTATGGAATCCTTCCTTTAGTGCAGAAGGTGGAGAGGCGATTGCTGGTCAAACTCGAGGTAAAGTAACCATTGTTCCTTCAGCTGCTAATATTACCTTGAATGTATCAAATAGCGGGACTTTATTAGGAAAAGAAACATTTAGGGTTCGCCGAGTACCTAGACCTGAAGTGAAGGTATTTGGTAATGGTGCTGAATTGGATGAGAAACGTGGAGCGAGTGCCACTGGTTTAAGAAGTATTGATGCAAGAGCTCTTGCGGATGAATCATTTAAGTCAACAAATCCAGAGGATGCTAATTTTAGAGTATCGGAACTTTATGTGGCCTTAGCTAGAGGGCAGCGTAAAATAGATGATGTGACTTTGCCTGGTTCAGGGTCAATCGCTAAGTTAGCCTCTCAAGCACAAGCTGGAGATCGTTATTACATTGAGATTAAAGGAGTACAAAGAAAAAATTTCAAAGGAACTGTTGAAACCATCCCTTTCTCGATGGCAAAAAATATTCCATTGAATTAAAAATAAGGCTTTATGAAATTATTTGGTAAATTTTTATTGGTTTTGGCTATTTTGGTTTCTGTGCAGGTTCAAGCACAAGAAAAGCCTCGTGTTCAAAATCCCAATTCAATTCGTCCAATCGATGAAGAGGATGTTCATTACCGTGCTCGTTTATGGCGCCGCATGGATTTAAATGAAAAAATAAACCAACCGTTTTTTTCGATCAATAATGAAATTTCTAAATATTTAGTGGAGTGGGTGAAAGCAGGTGTTTTGACTCCGTATAAAAACGATTCACTAACCGTTAAACTTTCAGCTGCTGCATTTGTCGAAAATTTAAAGATGGAAGAAACGACAGGCGACGGTGAATTATCCGAGGCTGAGCGTGCTGCTGGATTTGGTGGAGAAGTTGCAAAAGATACTAAAAAACCTGAAACCAAAGGCGCTGCTGGCAGTGATGACGGTTGGGGTGCAGGAAGTGCCAAAGCAACGGCTGGTACTGCAGAAGTGGCTGTTAAAGATAATTTTGATGCCAAAGCTCCTATTTCTACCGTGGCTTATTATTTTCCTAAAGAACTAAGCATCATCGAAATTAAGGAAGATGCTGTCATTGATCGTAAACGGTCTAGACTGTATTTTGATATCCAAGCATTAACGTTAGTAGTGCCTGCTTCAAAAACCAAAGCTGGATTTGATAAGGCAGTAGGCTCTTTCCGATATAAGGACGTGTACAAGTTGTTTAGAAGTAATCCTGATTGCATCTGGTATAATGCTGAAAATGAAACCCAACATAAAAATATGGCAGATGCCTTTGATTTACGTATGTTTCAAGCCCGTATCATTAAAAAAGGGAATGCCGAAAATAAGTATTTGACAGATATGTTTGAAGGGGAAAAGGAAGGCTTGTTAATGTCACAATTACTCGAATATAAATTACTAGAATTGGAACACGATATGTGGGAAAATTAAAAAAAAATATAATTTTAAAAGGGGATGCATCGCATCCCTTTTTTTATGTCATCAAAACTTGTTAAAGTATTATTTCTTGGATTATTTCAAGTTTAATTCTGGTTTAAATTCATTTTTTGAAGACTTAAATGTAAATTGCGATCAAATATTATAGATTACATATATGTCGTATCAACGCAAAACAAAAATTGTTGCCACTGTAGGTCCTGCCTCCGAATCCAAAGAATCATTAATCCAATTAGCTAAAGCGGGTGTCAATGTATTTCGATTAAATTTTTCTCATGGTACTCATGAAGATCATTTGCAGCGATTAAATACGATTCGTGAAATAGGTAAGGAGTTAGATTTAAACCTGAGTATTTTACAAGATTTACAAGGTCCTAAAATCAGAACACAATTAGTTGAGAACAATGGGGTTGTGTTAGAAGCGGGCAAACAATTGATTTTTGCCATGGATGAAAATTTATTGGGTACTGCTGAAAAAGTAGGAACTACCTATACGTCCATGTATTTAGATGTGAATGTAGGGGAGCGTATCTTGATGGACGATGGAAATCTTGAAGTGAAGGTGATCTCCATCGATCCCATAAAAAAGGAAGTAGTTACCGAAGTCATTTATGGGGGAATCTTGAAGTCTAAGAAGGGAATTAATCTTCCTGGAACTAAGGTTTCATTGCCATGTTTGACGCCAAAAGATGAAGCTGATTTGTATTTTGGGCTAGACCATGGTGTGGATTGGATTGCACTTTCTTTTGTACGAAGAGCTGCTGATATCTGGGATATTAAAGATAAAATAAAGGCATATGGGAAAAATACCCGTGTCATTGCAAAAATTGAGAAGCCTGAAGCCATTGATCATTTAGATGAAATCATTCAGGCGACAGACGCAATCATGGTAGCTCGTGGTGATTTGGGCGTTGAAATGGACGGAGCCGTTGTTCCTTACCTGCAGCAATTGATGGTTGAAAAATGCACGGCAGCCGGCAAACCCGTTATTGTCGCAACCCAAATGTTAGAATCGATGATTACTAACCCTGTGCCTACACGTGCTGAAACTTCCGATGTGGCCAATGCCGTTTTACAAGGTGCCTCAGCAACGATGCTGAGTGGTGAATCTGCTTCAGGATCTTATCCAATTAAGGCAGTAGAAACCATGGCACATATTCATGAGATTGTTGAACAGCAACAAAATGCATTGGAAATTATTAAAGGAGATGAAGCGGCTATATATTTTAAGAATCATTCATTAGCGGGCCAACAAGTTGCCCTGACGGATCGTTTGATTGCAGGAGCATGCCGCTTAGCGCGTGATTCAAAAGCAAAAGCCATTTTATGTATTACAAATTCGGGCCATACAGCCTTTAGACTTTCTGCTCATAGACCCAAAGCTGATTTGTTTGTCTTTACCTCAAGCAAAGAGTTGATGTCGACGATGGGTTTATTGTGGGGTGTTAAGGTATTTTTCTTTGATCCTTCTGCTGACAACGTAGAACATACCGTTGCTGCGATGGTCGACATGCTGAAAGCTAAGAATTTGTTATCTGCAGGTGATGTTTTCGTGACTACTTTATCCATTCCCGCACATCAAGGAAAGAAAACCAATACGGTTCAATTAGGCACCGTTGAATAATTAGAGTTTAATCCAAGTATTTGACTCGAAATGAAGAAAAAAGAATCAAAGATTAAGCATTCGCTTTTAGTGATTTATTCTCTTTGGACTGCCTTTTGGTTCATTTTGACTTTTTTACTTTTATATCCACTGATGTTTATTTTTCTCCAAAAATTATCCTGGAGAAGATACACCCACCGCTTAGTGCGCTTGTGGGGACAATTATTTTTTCTTTTTGCTGGCCTTAGAATTCAGGTTAAACATCATTATCAACCCGATCGTAAAAAGGTGTATGTTTTCTGCGCGAATCACTTTTCCTATTTGGACATTCCATTAATGGTCGTGATCATTAAAAACTATTTTTCATTTATTGGTAAATCAGAGATTAAAAAGGTACCACTTTTTGGATACCTATACGCTAGACTAAATATTTTAGTGAATCGAAAAGATCGCATGAGTCGCGCCACCTCTTTAGGAAGATCGATCAAAGCCTTACAAGCTAAGCGTAGTATCATTATTTTTCCTGAAGGGGGAATTGTGTCTAAAGAATTTCCGATCATGGGGAGGCCTTTGATGGATGGTGCCTTTGTCATGGCGGTCCAGCAACAAGTACCGGTGGTTCCCATCAGCTTTTTCAACAACCATTTGTTGTTAAATGATCACAATTTTTTGCTACGACCTGGCGTCATTAAAGTGGAAATTCACCCACCCGTGGAGACCTTGGGTTTAACGAATGAAGATGTACCTGTTCTACGAGAGCGTGTTTTTGAGATAATACAAAATCCTATTTTAGCGCATTATGGCATTGACGCACCTCAGTAAATACACCTTATTTTTATTGATATTTTTTCTTTCATGCACTGCTGAAAAGGAACAAAATAAATTTGCTGATGCACCCAGGCCCAAAGGCTTTAATCGCATTGAGTTACCTAATGCTTCTTACGTTCCCTTAGAGAAAGGACATCCATTTTCATTTGAAGTTTCTTCCTACGCAAAAGTTTTAAAGGATTCTGTTTCTTGGGCCGAGCCTCATTGGCTCTATATTTATTATCCTCGCTGGGATGCTTTTATCCAACTAACCTACAAACCACTCCAACATAATTCTAAAAAATTAGCTGCGCTCATCCAAGACGCATATACACTCGCTTCTAAGCATCAAGGAAAAGCTAGTGGAATTCAGGATTATGTGATGACGACTAAGTCTGGTCGGAAGGCAGGTTTAATTGAGTTGGATGGTGAAGTGGCCACTTCTTTTCAGTTTTATACGACGGACAGCACGCAGCATTTTCTTAGGGGAGCTGTATATGTTAGAACGGCCACGGCCAATGATTCGTTGGCACCCATCATTAAATTTATCAAACAAGATGCCTTGCATTTGATTCAAACGCTCGAATGGAAATAGGCTTTTATCAAGCTTGTTGTTCCCCAATTCTTTCCGTTTCTTTGTAGTACATGGGTGAAAATATTTCTCTTTTTGAATCTGAAGAATCAACGGTATTTGTTGACGCACTCCTCCCTTTGCCCATTCCAAGGCATTTTACCTATCGCGTTCCCAGAATTTGGGCTCAGGTAGTCCAAAAGGGCTTAAGGATTGTGGTGCCCTTTGGTAGTTCAAAAGTTCTGACAGCAGTGATTGTTTCCGTGCACCATCAACCGCCCAAGCAATACCAAGCAAAATATATATTAGAGATCTTGGATGAAGTACCTTTAGTGACTGAATCTCAAATTGACTTATTTCAATGGGTCGCGGATTATTACATGTGTTATCCCGGGGAAGTATTTCAAGTGGCCTTACCAGCGGGCTTAAAAATTTCCAGTCAGTCTAAAGTCCAAGCACATCCTGAATTTTCAAATCATCAGGATCTAAATGAAAAGGAATTAGTAGTCTATCAAACGATTGTTGAAAAGGGTTCACTCACCTACGATGAAGTTGCTCGCATAGCCGAGGTAAAAAGTCCTTATCACATCATTAAATCGCTGGTTGGCCATTCAGCCGTGTTAATTTTTGATGAACTAAAAGACCGGTACACCCCTAAAGTCATTCGTAAAATTAGGCTTTGCTCTCCATGGACAAGTCAGGAGGCACTCACAGCTCTGATTAAATTAATCGAGGATAAGCCCAAACAAATTCAGGTATTACTCCATTATTTGAAGTTTATTCCAGTTTTACGAGATCCTGAATTAAATAATAAGGGGCTCGAAAAGTCAAGTTTTTCACAAGCGGAACTTTCAGAAAGCTCCCTTCAGACACTAATAAAAAATGGGTATTTTGAAGTTTTTGAGGTAGTTGTTTCACGTTTTGGAACTGGTGATGAGGCATTTATCCCAAGTAGTTTTGACTTAAACCAAGCGCAAAAAAATGCCTACCAATCCATTTTAAATCAATTTCAGACGAAAGATGTGGTATTGCTGCATGGCATTACAGGAAGTGGTAAGACAGAAATTTATATTCGCTTGATTCAAGAGGCGCTGGCTAATGGAGATCAAGTTCTTTATTTATTGCCTGAAATTGCACTAACAACTCAAATCGTTTTCAGGCTTAAAAAGATTTTTGGGGACCAAGTAGGAATTTATCATTCAAAATTCTCCGATAATGAGCGTGTTGAGGTTTGGAAATCAATTGTCGAAGGTAAGTATCCTTTTGTGGTCGGTGTTCGTTCCTCCGTTTTTTTACCTTTTTCACGCTTAGGTTTGATTATTGTAGATGAAGAGCATGAATCTTCATTCAAGCAAGTGGATCCAGCGCCTAGGTATCATGCCAGGGATGTAGCGATGGTCTTAGCTGCTAAACAAGGGGCTAAAGTACTTTTGGGTTCGGCCACTCCATCGCTGGAATCGTATTATCAGGCCAAACAAGATAAATATGGTTTGGTTGTACTTAAAGAGCGTTTTGGGGCGGCCCAACTTCCAAACATGCAGCTGATTGATACTAAATATGCCAACCGCATGAAGCAGATGAAAGGTGGTTTTTCGTTGGATTTAATCGCTCTATTGCAAGAAAATTTTGAAAAGGGGAAGCAAAGTTTATTGTTTCAAAATAGAAGAGGTTATTCACCTTATATTCAATGCCAAGATTGTGATTGGATTGCATCTTGCAATCAATGCGATGTTAGTTTAACCTATCATGCACGCGACCAAGAATTACGTTGCCATTATTGTGGTTACAAAGAAGGTTTGTTGACCCGTTGTGCTGCCTGCGGAAGTACAAATCTTAAAACAATGGGGTATGGAACTGAAAAGTTGGAGGAGGAACTCCAATTGCATTTACCGGATGCACGTATCGGAAGAATGGATTTGGATACAACCCGATCTAAATCAGCATTTAATAGTTTATTAGCGGAGATACAATCGGGCAATATTGATATTTTGGTGGGTACACAAATGGTGGCAAAGGGTTTAGACTTTGAAGGATTGTCGACGGTGGCCATATTTGATGCCGATCGAATTATCAATTTTCCGGATTTTAGGGCACATGAACGTGGATTCCAATTAATCACCCAGGTGGCCGGTCGGGCTGGTCGGAGGGAAGAGCAGGGTCAGGTCTATATTCAAACGAACCAACCTACGCATCGGCTTTTCCAATTCATCTTAGATGGCGATTATGAATCCCTCTATTCTGAGGAAATTGTAGAGCGTGAGGGCTATCATTATCCTCCATTTACGCGCTTAATTAAACTAACACTGCGACATTTAGATTCGATGGCTGTGGAAAAGGCGGCTTTTGAATTAGGGAATATTTTAAAAGAAAATTTTGGACATGGCAGGATTTTAGGGCCTGAGCGCCCTTTAGTTGAGCGCATCCGCAATCAGTATGCGATGGAGATCCTTATTAAATTAGAGAAGGGCGTTTCACTGGCTAAGTTTAAAGAAAACTTACGTTTAATTTTAGATCAGGTACAATCTATGCCTGTTTGCAAAGGAGTTCAAATTATTCCTGATGTCGATTGCTTGTAGTTAACGCTTAAAAACTACATCCTCGTAAGGTAATCTGAATCGAGGACCCCATACACCTTCCTCCGTACCTTTGCCTACGGCAATAATCATATTGATTTCTGCACCCGAAGGAAGATTTAAGGCTTTTTTTACTCTCACTGCATCAAAACCTTCCATAGGACATGATTCCAAACCTTCAGCTGCGATGGATAACATAAATGTTTGAGCAGCTAAAGCACAGGATTTATGAGCCATCACTCGCTGGTCTGCTTCTCCTCCAAACCGCATGAACGGTTTGCTCATTCCCATCCAAATGCAAATGCATTTTCGAACTAATGTAAATAGTCCAAAGGGATCTTGACGGTAGAGTAAGGGCATTAATTTTCCATAATAATCCAAGCCTCTTTTTTCCATTTTACTTGGCTCTTTGCCTTGCAATGATTCTTTAATTCGATTGAGATTCCACAATGCCCTCGACTTCCATAAATCTTTTCTAGTGACAAAAACGACTAGGTGACCTGGGTTTTTGGCTGCTGACTGGCCTAAACATAAGGCGTGAAATTTCTCTTTTTCTTCTGGACTTTGGATCCAGTAAAATTCCCACAACTGCATATTGCTACTGTTGGGAGACAAGATAGCTCTCTTTAAACTTTTTTCAATGATTTCATCTGCTACGATAAATTCGGGATCGAATCTACGATTAGATCTACGGCGTTGAACAATTTCTTCAAATTTTTCTGAGAGCATAAAGGGAGCATTATTTCCCTAAAGGTACGGATTAAATTCAAAATTTTAAGGAGTGACATCTTCAATTTATAACCTAAAAAGGCTATGAAACGCAAATTGATGATGTTTTTGTAAAGCTAATACGACTTTTATTAGCTAAAATATAGTTTTCTGTTTGATGATACATAAACGATTAAATCTCTGATACTTTACTTATCATGAAGAATTTATCCTAAATATCGAGGTGTTTTATATGAAAATGAGTTCATTTATCAACATTTGAAGATTTGTACAGGGTGTTTTTAAATGCGTATCAGGTAGACTAAACAGTTATAGTTTATTCGAGGTCTTTGATTACCTTTGTCTTTTAATTTTTTCCTACCTTATATTTATGTTAAATCTTGTTTTATTTGGCCCTCCTGGAGCTGGAAAAGGAACTCAATCGGCTAAAATCATTGAAAAATATGGATTGATTCATTTGTCCACGGGCGATTTACTTCGTGCAGAGATTCAAGCGAATACCCCATTAGGTTTAGAAGCCAAAAAATTAATGGACCAAGGTATTTTAGTTCCAGATTCAGTCGTAATTGGTATGATTGAAAATAAATTGAACGAAAATAAGTCGGCCAATGGTTTTATTTTTGATGGATTCCCTCGTACCGTAGCCCAAGCGATTGCTTTAGATGATTTATTAGGGGGGCATCATTTGTCGATGAATCAAATGATCGCTTTGCAGGTAGGAGATGAAGAATTAACTGAACGTTTATTAGCGCGTGGAAAATCTTCAGGTCGTCCCGATGATCAAAATGAGGATTTGATTCGTAAGCGCGTACAGGAATACAATGAAAAAACAGCGCCGGTTGCTTCCTATTATGCTGATCAAGGAAAATTTAAAGGCATTAGCGGGGTAGGAGTAATTGAGGAAATTTTCGAGCAAATTGTTTCCATTATTGAGGCATAATCATTTTTGTCAGGCACATCTGGTTTAAATTACCTTTGGGTATGATATAGACCTTCATCATCATTAATCGAATTCTATGACTTCAAATTTCATCGATTACGTTAAAATCAACCTTCGTTCAGGACATGGCGGAAGTGGCTCTTCCCATTTTAGAAGAGAAAAGCACGTTCCTAAAGGTGGGCCAGACGGAGGTGATGGTGGTCGAGGAGGGCATATATATTTAGTTGGCACAACCCAACAATGGACTTTGCTCCATTTAAAATATCAAAAGCACATTATTGCGGATAATGGCAATGGTGGGGAGGGTGCTCGTAGGAGCGGTGCGCAAGGAGAAGATGTTTATATTCAAGTTCCCTTAGGTACGATTGTTAAAGATGGCGAGACCGACGAGTTTTTGGCTGAAGTAACGGACGATGGCCAACAAGTACTCTTAATGCCAGGAGGAAGAGGAGGATTGGGTAATTTTCACTTCAAATCTTCTACCAATCAGTCGCCTCGTCACGCCCAGCCCGGTGAGCCCGGAGAAGAACGCTGGGTTATCATGGAATTAAAGGTGTTGGCCGATGTAGGTCTTGTCGGTTTTCCAAATGCAGGAAAGTCCACTTTATTATCGGTTATTTCTGAGGCTAAACCTGAAATCGGTGATTATCCCTTTACCACATTAGTGCCTAATTTAGGAGTGGTGGCCTATCGAGATTATAAGTCATTTGTTGTCGCCGATATTCCAGGAATTATTGAAGGGGCAGCAGAAGGAAAAGGTTTAGGGGTGCGATTTTTACGTCATATTGAACGGAATTCTATTTTATGTTTTTTGATCCCTTCTGATGCTGCCAACTGGGGAGAGGAATACAAAATTCTTTTAGGGGAATTAGGAAAATATAACCCTGAAATGTTAAGCAAACGTAGGGTTTTAGTAATTTCAAAAATGGATTTATCAATTCCAGAGATGAAAGATGAGATGAAGGAAAGTCTGCCTGCAGATCTTCCTCTTGTATTTATCTCTTCCGTAACTCAAGAAGGGATTCAGGAATTAAAGGATATTTTGTGGCTTACCTTGCAAGAAGAAAATAAAAATCTTCAAAAGCCTGAACTCCTTCCTGCAAATCCTGAAACAGAAGACTAAGAGATTCTAAATTTGCAATCGCCTGATTTATTTTTGACTTTTTAAGTCCTACCAATATCTAGTATTTTTTCTTTGGAGGAAAAGTAACGGGGTCAATAAAACTCGATTTATTTTACTTGCTTGGCCATGAAGGCGATGCCCTCATTAAAGCTTCTGGGTGAAAACCCTAATTCTTTCTTCGCCTTTTCTAAGATGAATCCCGTGCGCGCGGGTCTTTTCGCTGGCTGCGAGAAGGTCGATGAATCCGCCTTTTTGATTAATTCTTTTGGTAAATCATAAAACTCAGCTGTTTTAATGGCCATCTCATAAGGAGTCAGAAAATCACTGCCTGAGATATTGAATATTCCTTGGACATGGTTTTTAGTGATGAGCCAGCAACCCATCGCTAAATCTTCCGCAAGCGTAGGGGTTCTGAATTGATCTGTCACGACGTTAATTGTTTTTCCTTCCTCCAGTGATTTCTTAACCCATAAAATGATATTCGTTCGACTCATGTCTTCCACGATGCCAAACACCAAAATGGTTCTTGCAATTCCCCAAGGAATCGTAGATGCTTGCAATAATTGCTCCGCCTTTAATTTACTTTCTCCATAAATGGAAATAGGGTTAGGAATAGCATGTTCATCATAAGGCCCAGATAAACCATCAAAAATAAAATCGGTAGAAACGTGGCAAAAAAAGGTGTTATTGGGCTTGCATGCTTGAATTAAATAGGAAACTGACTTGACATTTAACAACTCACAGCCCTCAGGATCAGCTTCACAGGTATCTACATTGGTCATCGCCGCAGTATGAATTACTGCGTCTGGTTGATAGGTTTTAAAAACCTGCAAGACTTCAGCTTCCTTGGTGATGTCTAGCGAAACATAGGTATAGTTTAAATTCTCAGTGAGTCGGTTGGGACCTTTGGCGGTGGCGATCAATTTAATTTCAGGAAACTGGCTCAACAAGTGAACGAGTTTTTGACCCAAAAGGCCATTAGATCCTGTAATTAAAATTGTTTGTTCCATACTATTTTATAACGCAATTTGCCTTCTAATTTCCTTTAATAAGTCAGCGGCCCCTGCGTCAATTAAGTTATTTGCTATTTTTTGACCCAATTCAATCGGATTTTTTCCTGCAAGAGAAAACTCAATTTTTTGTTGGCCATCTAAGCTTAAAACTCCTCCTGTCAAATTTACAATATCTTTTTCAATTTGAGCGTACCCATAAACAGGGACACTGCAGCCTCCGTCTAATTTTGACAAGAGTTCTCTTTCCGCTAAAATACAAGTCTCCGTACTTTCATGATTGCAAGCGGATCGTATGATGTTTTGTAAATCGGAAGACAAGGTTTTCGCACATTGTATCGCTACTGACCCTTGGCCCACTGCGGGTATAAATTGGTCTAAAGGTAAGTGCTCGGTGATATAGGCCGACATATCCATTCGGAATACCCCTGCATATGCTAAGATCATTGCATCACAATCGCCATTTTTCAACTTTTCCAATCGTGTTTGCAAATTACCTCGCATCTCTACGGGCTTTGATTGAGGAAAATAATGTCCCAAAAATGCCCTTCGGCGAGTAGATGAGGTGCCTATTCGATACGATTGCTCAGTATTGAGTTTGAAGTTTGGATGTAAGCTAAGCACTACATCATGTGATTTTTCTCTTTCTGTAAAGGCAATTAATTGTAAATCTTCAGGAAGCGTTGACGGGAGATCTTTGGCCGAATGCTGGGCAATGTCAATGTCTCCATTTCTCAACATCTGTTCTAATTCTTCAGTAAATACCCCTTTTGATCCAATTTTCGAAAGTGATCGATCTAAAATTTGATCTCCTTTCGTTGATATCGCAATTAATTCATAGCCAAGTCCCGCCTTTTGTAAATAAGCGCCTATGTAATTTGCTTGCCAAATCGCTAGCGCAG
>Ga0214163_1000244_pt1 | contig 25828 bp, 21 predicted proteins | sample LakMenepilimnion_2_FD_153001 | JGI IMG/M metagenome (GOLD analysis project Ga0214163, IMG submission 153001) | Freshwater microbial communities from Lake Mendota, WI - Practice 15JUN2010 epilimnion v4 | ecosystem: Environmental > Aquatic > Freshwater > Lake > Epilimnion/Euphotic zone | place... | reverse complement strand
CGCCAATGCTCCCCATGTCGGCAATCAAATAGGCGACAATGAGTGGCAAGCCAATTTTATCCAATTTTAACCCATAAGTGGAATAGAGAAATTTGGGGAGCCAGTAAAGAAAAAACCACCAAATAGGGTCAGTCAAGAATTTTCCGATGGCTATTGCCCATACTTTTCGAGTACGAATGATTTTCCAAATGGATGTCGGTTTTTCTAGGCTTTCTTCACTATCTGCTTTAATCAAATCCAATTCAGCCGCATTAATTCTGGGGTGTTCTTCCGGTCTACTCATTAATCTGAGCCAGAAAAACAACCAAATAAAACCTAAAAATCCTGTGATGATAAAGGCTGCTTGCCAACCAAAATTGAGGGCTATGATGGGGACAACCAAAGGGGCGACAATTGCGCCAATGTTCGAGCCCGAATTGAAAATTCCAGTCGCCAAAGCCCTTTCCTTACGGGGAAACCACTCGGAAATAGTTTTGATGGCAGCAGGGAAATTGCCTGATTCCCCAATCCCTAAAGCTAACCTGGCTACTCCAAATCCTATGGGTGTGCGAGCAAGAGCATGTGCCATTGCCGCAAAAGACCAAACGATAATGGAAAGTATGAACCCTTTTTTAGTACCCAAAAAATCAATTAATTTGCCCACCAGCAGCAATCCAATGGCATATGATAATTGAAAGGCCGTTACGATGTAGCCGTATTCTATTTCTGACCAACCAATTTCAGTTTGTAATTGGGGTGCCAAAATAGCAAATACCTGTCGGTCAATGTAATTGATCGTTGTCGCAAAAAACAACAACGCACATATCCACCAACGAATCATCGTGGGCTTTTGATCAAGCGATGGTTGGCTATTTGTCATTTATTTTCATTTTCCAATCGTGTTTTATAACCCTTCCAAACCGAAATGGTATTTTGAATAAGCTGCGGCTTATTTCCCTTAATGTTGTAACACTGTATGCCAATGGGTTTTTTAAATTTGATAGTTTTCACCATGTATTTCACAAGGTCATAGGTATCAAAGTTGCCTGTACCCAGAGGTAAAATATAATCGTCGAATATGGCTTTTTTCTCTGAAATGATGTCATTTGCGCCACAAATTGTCATCATCTTTAGGTAGGGGTTTAGTTCCTTCAAATGACTTTTTAATTGTGTCCGTTCAGTCAAATTAGTGGTCGCGAGCCAATGACAAAGGTTAAATGATAATCCCACATTTTTGCGATTGATCTTTTGGGCCAATTGTAAGGCATGATCTGTGCGCTCCACATAAAAGCTAAAATGTGGATAAATGGCTACCTGTAGGCCAGCCTTTTTCGACCACATTGAAATTATCTGTAAAAGCCGAATAGCCTCTGAATCGCCCTCAGGAGAATTCGATTTGAAACGTAATTTATCCGCCAGAATATAAGGAGCAATAATGGTTTGGGTACCTTTCAGTTTGTGGATAGCATTTTCCAATCGATTGTCAATAGGCTCACCCAATTGGAGCTTTACATAAAAATAAGATCCCTTGAATTGAAACTGGTCAAGGGCTGATTTCATGCCATCAAAGCTTTCAATTTGATTGATTTCAATGCCATCAAAACCCGCATTTTTGACCAGTTCAACTTGCTTGTCAAAAGTATTATAGGTGCTATCGCCTCTGATAATATTGTGCAAAGCGAAAAACTCATTTTTTACTTTTTGTGCGAAAAGGCTATGGGAACAAATTAAAATCAGTAAAATATAGGTACGCATGGTTTATTAGGATTAAGAACGTTGGTTATTTTGCAGGGGTTTGCCATTTAAAAATAGGGAAGTTTAATGTCTATTTATTACAATTAAATTTAATACCAATTTAACTCCGTTGCGTAGGAGCAACATGGATTTTGCTGGGTAGATTGTCTAAATCCCTACAACCATTTATTTCTCAAAATAGGTGCGGCTAACAGCGCATTTGCCGCATTATTTCCATCAAAAAGTTCTTTTTCCGGTTGCCATTTTAGTTTTTCTCCGATTTGGCAAGCGATTAAACCGATTTGAGAAATCGTAATGCCCCGATGACCGACTTCAATGGGTATAAGTGTTTGTTGATTCGTGCGAACCCCTTGAATAAAATCATTTTTATCCCACAAAACACCTGTTAGATCCATTTCGCCTGATTTAGGTTTAAGATCCAATAAGGCGGGATTACTGCTCGTTGCCTTCCCCGGGTAGCCATCTATTTTCACCCATTCCTTTGAGCCGAAATACGTAATCGACGGTGTGCTGGTGGGAGATTGTTCACAAGTCATTTCAACCCCATTCGCATATTTATACCAAACTTTGAAGTTGATCATCGTATTCCAAAGACTTTTTGGGAAAACACCGCTGCCTTGCACCTCTACAGGTCCTGAATTTTCACTATTATTAGCCCACTGTGCCATATCAAAATAATGCGCCCCCCAATTGGAAATCATACCTTGTGCATAGGTATCAATTCGCATCCAATTGGGTCTTTTATTGGTTTGATTCAGGTCATGCACCCGCATTTGCGTATAAGGCACAAAAGGTGCGGGACCCAACCACATATCATAATTTAATCCTGCTGGAACGGGCATATTCGCTTGAGTTGTTACTGGCGTGGGGTCGGAAGGAAATGTGATTTCGATGCGTTTTAAATCCCCTAAATGTCCATTTCGAACTAATTCGACAGCCATATTTTGGTTCCGAACAGACCGAAATTCACTGTCAGTCCGAGCAATCACACCGTATTTTTTAACCGCATCGGCCAACTGCCTACCTTGCTCAACACTTAAACTTAAAGGTTTTTCGATCGCAAAATGTTTTTTAGCTTTTGCCGCCATTAATCCCATGGGAATATGCCAATGGTCCGGAGTCGAAATCATTAAGGCATCAATTTTTTTATCCTGGATGACCTCACGATAATCGCCCACAGTTTGGCAACCCTTGTAAGAATTTACCCCATTTTTTTTGGTGTAAAATTCATTAACAAATTTTTGAGCCTCAGTTTGTCGCCAGATGTCCACATCACAAACAGTCGTCACTTGGACACCTTCAACTGCCATCATTTGAGGTAAATTGGAAGCGAAAACTTGGCGTCCCGTGCCTATAAAACCTACAGTAATTCGGTTAGATGGAGCATTTTTACCAAAAACAGAGGAAGGCACAATCGATGGAATACCTAGACTAGCAGTGGTTATTGCTGTATTTTTTAAAAAATCTCGACGCTTCATAGTTCTTTTATTTTAATATTTTTAAACGCAACATGATGCCCATGATCTTGCAATAAAATATGCCCTTCCGAAAGGGTAGCGAAATTAGGATAGTCTTTAAATTTACTATCTAAAACTCCATTTTTGAAAACATCTGTTGATCTGTCTATCGCCAACACGCGTTTGTTGTCAAGCCAATGTTCAATGTAACTATCTTTAATTAGGATTCGAGAAGTATGCCAGATATCTATTTTGGTATCGGGTTTATCTGCAGCAATGACATCATAAATGGAGGCTGTTTTAAGATCCTGAGGCAAATGCTTGTTATTGTAAATGTAATCGGCATCGTCAATTAATTGATATTCATATCCAGGCTGTGAACCTTGGGGTTTAGGCAGGCGTTCTTCGATAAAATATTTGACACCAGAATTACCCCCTTGGCCTATTTTCCAATCAAATACCAATTCGAAATTACGGTACTTTTTCTCCGTCACGATGTCTCCTGCATCGCTTGATTCTACGCCAGCGAGTAATTCCCCTCGAAGTTCTCCATCCTTTACTATCCATCCGTGTTTAGGGAAATCTTTTCGGTAGGCCCCTCGCCAACCTTTTGTCGTTTTGCCATCGAAGAGTAAAACCCATTTTCCTTTTTGATTAGGTTTTGCTAATGCATTTGGAAGCAGGCAACTTATAAAATACAGGGAAATGCTAATTTTTTTAAGGTAGGAAAACATAGAATTTTATCTTTTATAAATATAAACGAATGAATAGGTAAATATCAATATTAAAATACTTAATTGAACAAAAATATGGGATAATTCCTGCCTGATGTTTCATAGAAATTTGCCAATACTTTAGATATATTTGCATTGTCTTTAAATAAAAAGCAAATGAATAGGCCAAAGTTGTTGAAGGTATTAGAAAATAATGCGGCATCATTCGATATCAGATATGAGAAAGTGCCCTATTTTGATAATCCTTGGCACTATCATCCTGAAATTGAACTTACGTTAATTACAAAAAGTAAAGGGACTCGGTTTGTCGGGGATAATATCGAACGGTTCAATGAAGGAGATTTGGTTTTATTAGGCTCCAATTTGCCACATTATTGGCGAAATGATTCCCAATATTATGAACCCAATTCGACTGAAAAGGCAGAAGCAATGATCCTCCGTTTTCGCCTCGATTTTTTAGGAAAGCCATGGTTACAAATTCCTGAAATGCGTGAGGTTAAGCAATTATTTGAGGATGCTGCACATGGTATTTCTTTTAGCCAAATTACCTCAGATCGAGTAACACCTATTTTACAAAAAATGCATTTGGCGAGAGGTATTGAGCAAGTCATTGATTTTTTAGAATTATTTAAAATTCTTGCGCAGGCCAAAGATGGCCGGTCGCTCTCTACGAAAATATTTGGAGAGTCCAAGCCAATGAATGATTCTGATCGAATGAATCAAGTGTTGGGTTATATCCATAAGCACTTACAGGAGAAAATAACGCTTGAAACGGTCGCAAATTTAGCCAATATGAATGCAACGGCATTCTGTAGGTACATAAAAGCAAAAACCAACAAGACTTTTATTGAATTGCTCAATGATATTCGCATTGCCTATGCTTGTCGATTGCTCATAGATAGCCCACGAAATATTTCTGAAATTTGTTATGATTGTGGTTTTAACAATCTCACCCATTTCAACTATGTTTTTAAAAAAATTCTGGGGACAAATCCTTCCAATTATCGAAAATCTAAAGGAGATTTTATTTATGATGAATAAAAAAGACAGTAATCGTATTTCAATTTATAAATGACCTAAAATAGGGAGGTCTTTTTTTTGGTATTTAAATTATCTCCAATCTAATTATTCCGATTTCAATATAGAAGCCAATGGATTATCCTGAGCTTGTACGAGCATACTATTGATCAATAAACTAATCAGAAATATGTTTTTAAGTATTTTTAAAATTTAATAATGCGTCAATTAACTCAACCATATCCTCTTGGGTCAATGAGCTGCTGATCGTGGCCCTACAAATGGCAGGGGCATTTACATTAGGATAGGAGAATTGATTAGCCAAAAATCCTTTGCCTTTTAAATACTCAAATAAGTCGGTCGACGATGAACAAAATGTCGGATATCCTGCTAATCTTTTGATGCTTTTATGGATTTCCTTTAGCCCCACATCCATTAGTTGAATGGAAGATTTTAATAGCTCTAATTGCGCTTCATAGGCTTCTTGCGCATGTAAACAGGCATAGCAAAATGCCGGGTTGGGTGGGGAAGAACCTACCCAAAAAGGATTAGATTTTAAATGGTCTATGGCATCTACCTCCCCCAAAATAATCCCTGCCGGAATTCCAAAAGCTTTTGATAAGGAGGCACTTTGAATCAAATTAGCTTCCGTTTTTATCTCCATAACTTGGATCCCCATTCGATGCGATTCATCGACCAATAACATATTTTCCTTTGTAAGGGAAGCGGCAAAATCAAAGTGTATGTCTTCCACCCAAGGAGATCCGGTTCCATCTATGGCGATGATATCCGTATTCTTTAGCGTGGCTTCCCACGCTTTAAATGTTCCCATAAATGGCTTATCTGTTCCCCCACATAAAGCTGGGTGCGTCTTGGGCGCAATGTTTAATTTGGCCTTTGGATTTAATTGGGAAGCTAATTGAAGTGCTGTTTGGCCGGCCAACATCCCCGATGAGCTTAATGCCGCTGCCGGCCGATTGAATTTTTGGGAGAATACATTTTCAAGTTCCTCCCAAACAGATATTTGTAAATTATTTCGCCGAGAACTTCCCCAGTTTTGCGAAAACTTTTTTATTCCTTCGATTAATTTTTCTTGAAATAGGGGATGAGTGCCGATATTTAGGTAATTAGTGCCGCCGAGCCAACGAAATTCTTTGCCTTCAAATGGGACTAATCTGCCCGGGATCGCATCTATATTTAATTTGTAAGGATTCAATTTCGTTGTATTAATTCAGCTCCCGTACCAGGTATTTTAGCATAAATGATCTTTCCATAATCGATGCGAATACCTCTTGCAATAGTATCCTCAACTAATAGACAGCCGTCCATGTCCACGTAATCCAACTGCGGTACTAATTGGGCTATGGCCGAGCAGCCAATGGTGGATTCTGTCATGCAACCCACCATCACTTTTAATCCTAAGGACTTTGCTTTTTTGATCATCCTTAAAGCGGGAGTAATGCCCCCACATTTCATCAATTTGATATTCACCCCATGAAAATAGCCTACACATTTCTCCACATCTTGTTCTAAAATACAACTTTCATCAGCCATGATGGGCAGCGCAGATTGTTTAAAAACCTTTTTCATGCCAGCCCAATCATCCGCTTTTAAAGGTTGCTCGATGAACTCTACTCCCAAATCTAATAGTACCGTTGAAAAATAAATGGTTTGTTCCGCGGACCAAGCAGTATTAGCATCCACCCTGAAAATTGCATCTGTCTCCTTTCTTAAAGCCTCTATAATTTCTAAATCGTGATCTGTTCCTAGTTTGATTTTATACAGAGGGAATGGCATCTCATGCATTTTTTCAATCATTTTTTCAATTGAATCCATCCCTATGGTATAATCCGTTAGGATGTTCCTTGTGCGAGAATAACCCCACATTTCATACAAGGGTTTATCATGCATTTTGCCCCATAAATCCCAATAAGCCACATCAATGGCACATAAAGCAAATGGGTGATCATCCAATAAATGCTGGGACATTAATTTCCAAAAATCATGTGGATGTGGTAAAATATCGGTTGGCAAAATTCCTTTTATACTCGCCAACTGGCTAATCATTTTTTCCATACTCACGCTATAATAGGGTGTTTCTGTGGCTTCTCCAAAGCCACTTTTGCCGTGCCAACAAAGCTCCACGATTAGGGTAGGTTGAACATCCCTAGATTCATGCGTGATGGAAAAGGTGTGTTTTAACTTTAAGTCAAAGGCATGTATTTTTAATTCCATATCACGATCTTAAAGGAAAAAATGGAAGTGATTTTTCAGTAGAACCAGCCTTTTGCCACACCAGGCCATCGGCAAATTTCCAATGAATTAAATCCCCTGAACCATTGTTTTTCAGGGTTTCTGCTTGGCCCGCATTTATTTTTACAGGCAGCCATTGATCTAATTTTGGATTTGAGGCAGGCAAATTCACCACCGGTATCGAAGATAAAATCAATTGGTTTCCCAACACCCATGGCAAAAAATAAATCCAGAAACAGGTTAATGTGGAGATCGGATTTCCAGGAAAAGCAAAAACCAATTGACCATCTCCTCTGCTTCCAACGTACAATGGTTTGCCAGGCTTTTGGGCAATCTTGTGAAAGATGGGTCTAAAGCCAAGATTTTCTAACACTTCGGGGATAAAATCTTTTTTGCCCGCCGATACTCCTCCTGAAAGCAATAGGATTTCATGCTTTTCTAAAGCAGATTCCAAAGATTTCTCGACGACGCTTTTTTCGTCTTTCATATGAGCGACTGTCGTAGAAAAGCCATGTGATTTCAGGACAGATTCCAACATCATGGAATTGGAACTACGTATTTGATGTGCTTGTGGCTTCTCATGAATGGCGACAATTTCATCGCCTGTTGAAAAAATAGCGATGGAAGGTTTCTTAAAAACGCTCAAATGCGTTTTCCCGATTGTCGCTGCGATGGCAATTTCCACTGGCCCTAATTTTGCGCCCGAGGAAAGAATCAAATCATTTTGTTTGCAATCGATCGCCTGTACATGAATGAATTGTCCTTGTTTTATAGGATTATGTCCTACATATTCCGCCCATTTTTCCCCTGCTTCGTCAACAAACCTGATATCCTCAATTTTAATAATACAGTTGCAGTTTATTGGCACTGGAGCACCTGTCATAATTTCAATCGCCGCATCTGAATGAACTAATTGCTTTTGTGGTTCTCCAGCAAAGGCAATATCTTCAATAGCCCATTTGGTTAAATCGATGTTTTTGATGGCAATACCATCCATCATGGCACGGTTGAAAGGAGGGAAATCTCTATCGGCCTTCAAGTCTTCGGCAAGGATTAAACCCAAGGAGTCTTGAATGGCTATATTTTGTACATTTTTCGGTACAATTAAACCTTGAATCAAATTTAATGCCTCGTTTGGGTTGATCATTTTGGAAACGCTATTTCTATAAATTTCTAAAAAAATCATTAAAATGAAACATAGTCCTGTATTTTTGTTGACAAAATTATTTTAATATGTCAAATTCCTTCTCTCATTTAGACGAAAAAGGCCAACCAGGCATGGTGGATGTGAGTGCTAAAAATGAAACAGTTCGTGAAGCTCGCGCCCAATCCATTGTTTTTTTGGGAAAGGAAGTAGCCTCCCAATTATCTTTAGCAGGTTGGGAAACGAAAAAGGGGAGCATCATTCAAACGGCCACAATCGCCGGAACGATGGGAGCAAAAAAAACATCGGACCTCATTCCTTTGTGTCACCCCTTAGGACTTGATTCCTGTAAATTTGAATTTGAAACGAGCGAAGACCAAGTAATTATTACGTGTATTTGTCGCTTAGAAGCTAAAACAGGGGTTGAAATGGAAGCATTGGTGGGAGCCAGCATCGCGGCCTTAACGGTATATGATATGTGTAAATCGATTTCCAAAGGAATTGTCATTAAAGAAACGAAATTGATCTCTAAATCGGGAGGCAAATCTGATTTTAAGTCCTAATATGTCCTCTCATCACATCATTCGAGACAAGCAAGAACCGGCGCTCATTATTGCCAACGGGGAAGCGTGTTCCATGGATATTTTGGACCAATTGTTGGAATGGTCCCCGACTGTTATCGTGCTTGATGGCGCCATTGACCGAGTAATTTCATTGGGCATTAAGGTAGATGTTTGGTTGGGAGATTTTGATCATACCTCTAGTCAGGCCATTGATTTAGCGAATTATCCGTTGAAAAAAGTTCATACGCCAGACCAAAATAAAACAGATTTAGAAAAAGCCTTTGATTATTTATTGGCAGAAGGTTATCCTGCGGTGAATGTCGTGTGGTCGACAGGAAAACGCATGGACCATACGTTAAATAATTTTCATTCGCTTGTTCGGTATGGGACTCGTTTGAAAATTGTCTTTTTTGATGATTATTCCACAACTTATTTGTTACCTAAGCATTTCGAAAAGTGGTACCCTGCGGGTACTCCATTGTCATTAATGCCTTATGGGGAAGCAAGAGGTGTGAAAAGTGAAGGACTTGTCTATGAATTGAATCACCCGGTATTAGTGTTAGGCCAACAAACCAGCTCGAGCAATGAGTCGAAATCCGATGGAATAATTAAAATTTCCTATGAATCAGGAGCTTTGCTTATGATGGAGTGTCACGATTAATTTTCGACCATTTATCTTCGTTGGCATTTTTTCCTGGGCTGTAAAAAAGCGGTTTTTTATCCACTTCAGGGAAATAGTTTTGTTCAACAAAATTGCCCGGAAAATTGTGTGGATATTTATAATCTGCACCATAATTTAAATCTTTCATTAATCGAGTAGGTGCATTTCTCAAATGTAAAGGGACTGGCAAATTTCCAGTTTTCTGTACATAATCCATCGCCTGATTGATGGCATTGTAAGCTGAATTACTTTTAGGTGAAGTGGCCAAATAAATGACGGTTTGGGACAAAATAATTCTTGATTCTGGATTTCCTATTACTCGAATGGCCTCAAAGCAAGATTGAGCTAGCAATAGGGCATTTGGGTTAGCTAAGCCAATGTCTTCAGCGGCTAAAATTAAAAGTCGGCGCCCAATAAACTCTAGGGATTCTCCTCCAACTAGCATTCTGGCTAACCAATAAACGGCAGCGTCAGGATCGGAACCTCGAATGGATTTGATAAAGGCCGAAATAATGTCATAATGTTGTTCGCCATCTTTGTCATAGAGGGCCAAATTTTTCTGTAGTCTTTCCGTGACGAGTGCATTGGTAATCTCTAAATTAGTTGAGTTTTCCGTAGAGATTAAGAGTTCGAATAGATTGAGTAATTTCCGACCATCCCCTCCAGAAAAATGGAAAAGGGCATCTGTTTCTTTTAAATCAATTTTTTTAGATTTGAAGAGCGGATCTTTTTCGATGGCCTTTTCTAGCATTTGTTGGAGATGTCTGGCTTCCAGTGTTTCCAATACATAGACTTGACAACGCGAAAGTAAGGCTGAAATCACTTCAAACGAAGGGTTTTCTGTGGTAGCTCCCACGAGGGTGACTACTCCTTTTTCCACAGCGTTCAGTAAAGAATCTTGTTGGGATTTGGAAAAGCGATGAATCTCATCAATAAACAAGATAGGAGATTCAGGATTGAACATCCGATTTTTTTTCGCCATTTCTAGCGTTTCGCGCACCTCTTTAACGCCAGATTGAACCGCTGAAAGCGTATAAATGGTTCTTTTTAAGGCTCCGGCTAAGAGAGTTGCTAATGTCGTTTTACCTACACCTGGAGGGCCCCAAAGAATGCAAGATGGCAAATGGCCTGCGTCGATCGCTTTTCTTAAGGGAGCGTTTGGGCCTATGACCTTTTCTTGGCCAATATAATCCTCCAAAGAGGTGGGGCGCATACGTTCAGCGAGAGGTTGCATATTCGAAGTTACGTGAATTTTGTAAAATTGAAATAGAATTATTAAGTTTAAACTTATAAATAAACCTTATTATGAATTCATCAAGACGATCTTTTTTAAGAAAAAGTGCATTTGGCCTAGGAGCTATGGCTCTTGCTTCTCCAGCGTTAGAATCTTTAGCTGCAGCTCAATATAAAAAACTAGTGGGTATTCAATTGTATTCCATTCGCAATGAAATGCAGACTGATCCCATGGGAACGTTGACCCAATTGGCCAAAATGGGGTATAAATATGTGGAACATGCCAACTACATTAACCGTAAGTTTTACGGTTGGTCTGCCCAGGAATTCAAAAAACGCTTAGATGGTTTAGGTATGAAAATGCCTTCTGGTCACACGGTGATGGGCAAGCCGCATTGGAATGATTCGAAAAAAGACTTTACTGATTTGTGGAAATATACCGTGGAAGATGCGGCCACTTGTGGTCAAGAATTTGTGATTAGTCCATCGATCGATATGGGAATTCGGAAAGACAAAAATTTGCTTTTGAAATACATGGATATTTTTAATCAATCTGGAGAACTATGTCAAAAATTTGACATGAAATTTGGGTATCACAACCATGATTTTGAATTCTCAGAAAAATTAGATGGCGAATTGCTGTATGATATCATGCTCAATAACACGGATCCTAAATTAGTTACTCAGCAATTAGATATAGGTAATATGATTAATGGTGGGGGCGTTCCAGCCGAAATTTTGAAAAAGTGGCCTGGCCGTTTTGTGTCCATGCATGTGAAGGATGAAATTGTTTCTAAAGGAGGTGAAGATAAGTATGAGAGTACCATTTTAGGTAAAGGGATTATTAATGTGTTGGAAATGGTGAAATTGGGTGACAAATTGGGCGGAACGAAGCATTTCATTATTGAGCAAGAATCTTACCAGGGAATGGCACCCATTGATTGTGTGAGGGAAGATTTGAAAATCATGAACAATTGGGGTTATAAATAAATCCCCATTTAAACTTTTTTAAAGAGTCCTGAGATTAGTTGCAAAGCGGAAATTCGAATTTAATTATGAGATTTATTGACTGCTTTGTTCCTAACATTCTTAGGACTTTTTCATTCTTTTAAGGCTATTTTAATTTTTTGAACACCAATTAGTTACAATGAAAAAAACGTTCATTTTACTTGCTTTTTTTAGTCTATTATTTTCAATAGCAGACGCACAAACGGCGTTAAAGCCGGCAATTAATCAAAAATCTAATGCCCTCAAAGATCAAGTGATTGCTTGGCGCCGCGACTTTCACGAGCATCCTGAATTGGGTAATCAAGAGTTTAGGACGGCAGGGATTGTAGCCACACACTTAAAGTCTTTGGGTCTAGAGGTTCAGGAAAAGGTAGCAATGACTGGTGTAGTAGGTGTTTTAAGAGGAGCTAAACCAGGTCCTGTGGTTGCTTTAAGGGCTGATATGGATGCTTTGCCAGTGACTGAACGTGGGAATTTGCCCTTTAAATCCAAAGTAGAAGTTGAGTACAATGGTCAAAAAACAGGAGTAATGCATGCGTGTGGCCATGATTCACATGTGGCTATGTTGATGGCAGTGGCTCAAATTTTAGCGTCTGAAAAGGCAAATTTAGCTGGCACAGTCAAATTTATATTCCAGCCTTCAGAGGAAGGAGTTTATAATGCGAAAGGAGAAAAAATAATTTCTGGTGCCGAGTTGATGGTCAAGGAGGGCGTTTTAGAAAACCCAAAAGTAGACGCCATTTTTGGCTTGCACATTGAAGCGCAATCTGATTTGGGTTTAATTGAATACAAACCTGAAGCGACGATGGCCGGTGTGGACCAATTGGACATTAAGGTCCAAGGTAAACAAGCGCATGGAGCTTATCCTTGGGCTGGCATCGACCCGATTGTGATTTCATCTCAAATCGTCATGGGTTTGCAGACCATCGTTTCCAGAAGCATTAATATATCTGAAAATCCTGCGATTGTAACCGTCGGTGCGATTCACAGTGGAATTCGCCAAAATATTATTCCTGAAAGTGCCCATATGATCGGTACGATTCGGACTTTTGATCCTGCGCAGAGAGACCTTGTCCACCGAAGGATTAATGAAATTGCCACTAACATTGCCCTCAGTGGTGGTGGAAAAGCAGAAGTTACGATTGGCACGGGGTATCCAGTAACTTACAATCAACCCAAATTAGTTGAAAATATGTTGCCTACTTTAGCAGGAATCAACGGAAAAGAAGGAATAAGTTTAATTCACGCACACATGGGCGCGGAGGACTTTAGCTATTTTCAAGAAAAAGTTCCTGGATTCTTCTTCTTTTTAGGGGCCAGGCCTGCGGATAAAAAGGCTACTGAGGTAGCTGCGCACCATACGCCTGACTTTTATTTGGACGAATCACAATTTCAAGTTGGCGTAAAAGCATTGAGTCATCTGGTCGTTGATTATTTTGATCAAGCAATGAATGTAAAGAAATTGAAAAAATAAGACTATCCTTATCCCTAATAGGATTGTTAGGCTATTTTTTGTGCTTATTTTTGATTCTTACTAAATGCTTAACTACTTCTCTTTTTTTAATTTAATTTTTTAAGTAATGTCGAAAAAATATAATCATGTTTCATACCTATGGGACGATGCAAAAGCCGAAGCTTTGCGTGGCAATGAGGTGGATTTGTTTATTTATCGGTCTAATTTATTGGGGGCTGATTTGCGCCTGACAAATTATGGTGGAGGAAATACTTCTGTCAAGATAAAAGATAAAGATCCTTTGACGGGTTCTGAAACAGACGTTATGTGGATAAAAGGTTCCGGCGGAGACATAGGGACCTTGAAAAAATCAGGTTGCGCGGCTCTTTATATGGACCGTTTCAAATCTTTAGAAAATGTATATCGCGGCTTGGAGCACGAAGATGAAATGGTTGAATTATTCAATTATTGTATTTTTGATTTAGCGTCCAAAGCTCCTTCGATTGATACCCCTTTACACGGTTTTCTTCCCTTTAAACACATCGATCACCTTCATCCAGATGCGGCTATTGCAATTGCCGCAGCAAAAGATGGTAAAAAAATAACGGATGAGTTGTTTGGTGGGCAGATTGGTTGGGTAGGCTGGCAACGACCAGGATATGATTTAGGATTGCAATTACGCGCCTGTCTTTCAGAAGCGGCTTCCAGAGGTGTTGCCTTAAAGGGAATCATGTTGGGTTCTCACGGGCTATTTACCTGGGCTGATACTTCATATGATTGCTATATTAATACCTTAGAAGTCATTGAAAAATGTGCTGAATATATAGCTTCCAAAGAGGGCGTTGCTCGTCCTGTTTTTGGTGGAGCTAAAATTTCAAGTTTGGCACCTGAGGCGCGCAAAGCACAAGCATCAGCTTTAGCACCCATTTTGAGAGGTTTCTGTTCATCTCATGTGCAGATGATTGGACATTTTTCAGATGATGAGCGTATTTTACAATACATCAATTCAAATGATTTGGATCGTTTAGCGCCATTAGGTACTTCTTGTCCAGACCATTTCTTGAGAACTAAAATTTCTCCTTTGGTTTTGAACCTTAAGCCGGATCAAGATCTAAGTGATTTAAATGCCATTAAATCTCAATTAGAGCCATTATTTGTGGCATATCGCGATATGTATGCCTCATACCATGAGACATGTAAACATCCGAATAGTCCAGCGATGAGAGATCCAAATCCAGTGGTTATTTTATATCCAGGAGTCGGAATGTTTACTTTTGCGAAAGATAAGCAGACCTCTCGTGTGGCAAATGAGTTTTATTTAAATGCCATCAATGTAATGCGTGGAGCGGAGGCGATTTCTTCGTATACGTCATTGCCACGCCAAGAAGCATTTGATATTGAATATTGGTTATTAGAGGAGGCTAAATTACAAAGAATGCCTAAACCTAAATCCTTGTCGGGCCGAGTGGCTTTTGTGACGGGATCTGCGGGTGGAATTGGAAAAGCGATTGCGAAGAAAATGGCTCAAGAAGGTGCTTGCATTGTTTTGAATGATGTTAATCCGGATCGCCTAGCGGAAGCTAAAGAGGAGTTTATTGGTTTGTTTGGCCGTGATTCAGTGACTACGGTGATCGCGGATGTAACAAGTCAGCCTTCCATTGAGCAAGCCTTGAAGGATGCAAGTTTAGCCTTTGGTGGGATAGATTTGATCGTAAACAATGCCGGAATAAGTATTTCAAAAGGTATTTTAGAGCATACCCAAGAAGATTGGGATCGCTTGTATGATATTTTAGTGAAGGGTCAATATTTAGTGTCTCAGGCTGCGGTTGCCATCATGAGAAAGCAAGGTTTAGGAGGGGATATAATCAATATTGTTTCTAAAAATGCCTTTGTAGCCGGACCTAATAACGTAGGGTATGGTTCAGCCAAAGCAGCTCAAGCACATATGACTAGGTTATTGGCTGCCGAATTGGGCGAAGACCAAATCCGTGTCAACACAGTAAATCCTGATGCGGTTATTGCCGATTCTAACATTTGGGCAGGCGGTTGGGCCGAGGGTAGAGCGAAAGCATACGGCATTACGGTGGCTGAGTTGCCTGCTTTCTATGCTAAAAGAACGATTTTGAATAAGTCTGTTTTACCAGAGGATATCGCCAATGCATGTTATGCTTTTGTAGGTGGATTACTGAGTAAATCGACCGGAAATGCCTTGAATGTGGATGGGGGAGTAGCTGCTGGTTTTTTAAGATAGATATGGATATTTCGAGTCATAATGAAGGTTTAGTAGGGAGGCACACACGCCAACTTGAATTTCTGAACTCTGAGGTGAATGTGCCTTCAGGTCTAGTTCAAAAATTAAAAGACTTTCAAATTGCGATTCCTTCATGGGCATTAGGTACGGGAGGAACTCGTTTTGGACGTTTTTCAGCGGGGGGAGAACCTAGAAATTTAGAGGAGAAAATTGCCGACGTAGGTTTGTTACATTCGTTGAATAAATCTTCTGGAGCCATTTCTTTACACATTCCTTGGGATATTCCAGCTGATCCTAAGGCCATTATGAATTTGGCGTCCCAACACGGTCTCGCCTTTGATGCCGTAAATTCAAATACGTTTCAAGATCAACCAGGCCAAGCTTTGTCCTATAAATTTGGCTCTTTGCAACACGTTTCCAAAGCGACTCGTAAGCAAGCCATTGATCATAATATAGAAGTAATTAAACAAGGGGTAAGTTTAGGATCTAAATCCTTAACGGTTTGGTTATCAGATGGTTCTTGCTTTCCAGGCCAATTGAATTTCAGAAAAACATATCAAAGAACGGTTGAGAGTTTAGAAGAAATTTATGCTGCCCTGCCTTCCGATTGGAAATTATATTTAGAGTATAAAGCTTATGAGCCTAATTTCTATTCGACGACCGTAGGTGACTGGGGTGCATCCTATTCCATGGTGAATAAACTAGGTCCGAAAGCATATACTTTAGTCGATTTAGGCCACCATTTACCCAATGCAAACATTGAACAAATTGTGTCCATTTTACTAATGGAAGGTAAACTAGGAGGATTCCATTTCAATGATTCCAAATATGGAGATGACGATTTAACTGCTGGATCCATTAAACCTTACCAGTTGTTTTTAATCTTTAATGAATTAGTGGAAGGAATGGATGCTCGAGGAATGAATCATGCCCAAGATTTAGGTTGGATGATCGATGCCTCACATAATGTCAAAGATCCTTTAGAGGATTTATTGCAATCTGTGGAAGCGATTCAAATTGCCTATGCGCAAGCATTATTAGTAGACCAAAAAGCGCTTGAAATTGCCCGTGATGAAAATGATGTGGTTCAATGCCAAGAAATTTTGCAAGCCGCTTTTAGGACTGATGTTCGTTCCTTAGTAGCACAAGCACGATTGGAATTAGGTGGAGCCTTGGATCCTTTGGCTTTCTTTAGACAATCAAATGCCCGGGCACAATTAATTAAAACGCGCGGAGAAAAAACACAGGCTACTGGATTATAACATGAGGGATCGCATGAAGGTCATAGCAATTTTTGACATTGGTAAAACAAACAAAAAAGTTTTTCTTTGGAACGAATCGTATGAGATTGTTTTTGAGCGCCAACAAAATTTCAATGAAATACCAGATGAAGATGGTTTTCTAGGGGAGGATCTACCAGCGGTTCGTTCTTGGATGTTACAAACGTTTGCTGAAGTTAATGCCCTGCCTGAATATCAAATTTGTGCGCTAAATTTTTCTGGATATGGGGCAACCGTTGTTTTTGTTGATGAGGCTGGGAACTCAGTCAGCTCGCTCTATAATTACTTAAAAGCTTTTCCTGATGGCCTTTTTCCTTATCAAAATTATGGAGGAACGGATGAATTTGCTCGTGCGACTGCTTCACCCATTTTAGGGAATTTAAACTCCGGACTTCAAGCTTTTCGAGTGTCCCAACTGAGTGCTGATGTGTGGAGTAAAACGAGTTGGGTGATGCATTGGCCTAATTTTTTATCCTCTATTTTTACAGGAAAATTTACCTCTGAAATTACTTCCATCGGCTGTCACACCGCCCTTTGGGATTTTGATAAAAAGACCTACCATGATTGGGTGACTGATTTTGGTTTAAGTAATAAATTGCCTGAAATCGCTCCCTCCAATACCTCTTATTTAAATGAGGCAACACATATTCCGGTGGGTTTAGGTTTGCATGATTCTTCATCGGCCCTCGTACCTTATTTGAAGGTGATGAAGACCCCGTTTCTGCTTTTATCAACAGGTACCTGGTGCATAGCGATGAATCCTTTTGATGATAAACCGCTATCAGCTATCGAATTAAAGAACGATGTCTTATGCTTTTTGCAAGGAAATGGAAAGCCCGTGAAGGCAGCTCGATTATTTGCTGGAAATACCCACGAAATTCAAATTAAGCGATTGCAGACGCATTATCAAGCTTCGTCCACCCAGTATAAAAGTGTGGAATTTAAAGTTTCCTATTTAGCAGATTTGGAAAGTCAAATGAACCATATTCCTTCAGAAAATGAGGCTCATATGGATTATTTAGTGGATTGTCCTTTCAATAAAAGAGATTTAAACAAATTTCCGACCTACGAGTTAGCCTATGTACAGTTGATGGTTGATTTAGTGTGCCAACAAATATTTTCGTTAAGGTTGTTATTGAAGTCGGATACTCCGGTGCATAAAATATTAGTCGATGGTGGTTTTAGTAAGAATCCATTGTATATGAATTTTTTAGTACATGCTTTTCCTGCCTTCGAAATTTATGGAGCAGAAGTTGCTCAAGCAAGTTCATTAGGAGCTGCATTAACGATGCATGAAACTTGGAATGCCAATGAAATACCTTCGGATCTCGTGAAAATTAAAAAATTTTAACATGCGTGTAGCCCTATTTGTTCCTTGTTATGTAGACCAATTTTACCCTCAGGTGGCTATTGCGACGCTCGAGTTATTGGAAAAGCAGGGTATTGAAGTGCACGTACCCTCCAATCAAACTTGCTGTGGGCAGCCGATGGCCAATTCGGGTTTTGCCTCGTCAACCGAAGGTTGTGATACCAATTTTTCCAAAAACTTTGACGGGTTTGACTACATTGTGGGACCTTCCGGATCTTGTATTTTACATTTAAAAGAGCATCACCCATCTGAAAAGATTCGAAATAGCGTTTATGAAATATGTGAGTTTCTAGTGGATGTGCTTAAAGTAAAATCATTATCAGCAAATTTTCCACACAAAGTTGGTTTGCATCAAAGTTGCCATGGACAAAGAGGTTTACGTTTAAGTTCGATGACTGAATTGAATGAAGCACCTTTTTCTAAATTAGCGGCATTATTAGATTTAGTGAATGGAGTTGAATATGTCTATCCGGAGCGTGCGGATGAGTGCTGTGGATTTGGGGGTACTTTCTGTGTAACTGAAGAGGCGGTCTCGGTACGAATGGGTCAAGATCGAGTGGATTCGCATTTGAAAAATGAAATTGAATTTATTGTGGGCGGTGATACTTCTTGCTTAATGCACATGGAAGGTATTTTAAAAAGACGAGGGTCAAAAGTTCAAGTGAAACATATTGTAGAAATATTAAATCATGCTTAATCACGCGGAGGCTTCCGAGAAATTTATTGAAGATGCTGAGCGCACGACTTGGCATGATGAAACCCTTTGGTTTGTAAGATCCAAGCGGGATAAAGTTTCTAAATTATTGCCTGAGTGGGAGGCTTTGCGCGAGCAGGCATCCTCGATTAAAGATCATACATTGGCTAATTTGGGTCAATATTTAGAGGAATTTGAGACGAAGGCTCAGAAAAATGGAATCATCGTTCATTGGGCCAAAGATGCGCAGGAGCACAATGAAATTGTACATTCAATCATTTCCCAACATGGTGGAAAGGCATTAGTCAAGAGTAAATCCATGTTGACAGAAGAATGTCATTTGAATGAATTCTTGACGAAAAAAGGGGTGGAGGTCGTGGATACGGATTTAGGAGAACGCATAGTCCAATTTAGAAATGAGGTTCCGAGTCATATCGTTTTGCCTGCTATTCACTTGAAAAAAGAGGATGTTGGCGAGACATTTCATGAATTTTTAGGAACTCCCAAAGGGAATAAAGATCCCCAATTTTTGACTGAGGCGGCGCGCCAACATTTACGTGGGTATTTTTTAGGGGCTAATGTGGCCATCACGGGTGTTAATTTCGCTGTGGCTGAGACAGGTGAATTTGTTGTTTGCACGAATGAGGGCAATGCCGACATGGGTGCCCATTTAGCCAAAGTCCATATTGCTTGTATGGGTATTGAGAAAATAATTCCCAAGCGAAAAGACCTGGGTGTATTTTTGAGGTTATTAGCTAGAAGTGCTACGGGCCAATTAATCACTACTTATTCGAGTCATTTTGCCAAACCTCGTGAGGGGCAAGAAATGCACATTGTTTTGGTGGATAATGGTCGCACGCGCCAATTAGCTCGTGACGAATTCCGAAATTCCTTAAAGTGTATTCGTTGTGCAGCATGTTTTAATACTTGTCCTGTTTATCGAAGGAGTGGGGGGCATAGCTATCACCAACCTGTTGCTGGACCTATTGGGTCAATTTTAGCGCCGAATTTTGATAAATCGGCCAATGTCGATTTACCATTTGCAAGTACGCTGTGTGGCTCTTGTTCCAATGTGTGTCCTGTGAAAATCAATATCCATGAACAATTGTGGTTTTGGCGCCAAGACTTAATGAAAGATGGATTAGCACCACTAGGTAAGTCCTTGTCTATGAAGGGAATGGCTTTCGTATTTTCTAATCCAACGATCTTTAAGTTGGCCGGATATATGGGACGTCTAGTGATGCGTTTTGCTCCTTTTGTGGTTAATAATAGTCTAAATCCTTGGTTCAAACAGCGAGAAATGCCAGAAGCACCTAAGGAGAGTTTCCAATCTTGGTATAAAAATCGAAAATAAATGAGTTCTAGATCAGAAATTTTTGGGGCAATTCAAGCGTTGGATAAAAGAGAAATTGCTCATCCTGGCGATTTTAAAAGCTATTCACCTACTCAAAATTCAGTGGGCGATTTTAAAAATTCGTTGTCGATTGTTGGCGCAATTTGTTTAGAAGTAGAAAACAAGAAAGAAGCCGAAACCCGCTTAAGCGAAATTTATCCAGACCTACAGCGTTACACTTCCAATGAAGTTGTTTCTAACGGTCTTGATTTGGAATCCGTGGATGTGTTAGAAATTGATGGTATTTTCGGGGTAGCAGAGAATGGAGCTATCTGGTTGTCAGATCAGTTTTTGCCTAATCGAGTGGCGCCTTTTATATGTCAGCATTTGGTGATTTATGTCGCTAAATCTGAAATTGTAGCTACACTTCATGAGGCTTATGAGCGATTGGATGGGAATTACGCTGATTTTGGTCTATTTCTTTCAGGCCCTTCTAAGACCGCTGATATTGAACAGTCCTTGGTCATAGGAGCACACGGGGCTCGCAGTTTGACTGTCGTATTGACCTAGTTAAACGATTTAAAAAATGCTTTTTATTTATTTGTACTTCAGTCCCTTATTCACTTGAGGGAAAAGGATTATTTTTTGCATTTTTTTTTATAACTTGGTATCTCAACCTATTTAATCAAAATGAGTGTATCAAGAAGAAAATTTCTAGGACAATCAGTCCTTGGTTTAGCAGCCTTTAGCATTGTTCCACGTCATGTGTTGGGTAAAGGTTATTTAGCTCCTAGCGACCAGTTAACAAAAGCCATTGTGGGTACGGGTGGAATGGGTCGCGGACATATATCCTATGCCGGTACTCGTGTAGTAGCGATGTGTGATGTAGATAAAAAAAATCTGCAGCTGGGCCTCGATAAGGTAGAAAAAGGAGTCAAAGCATTTAGTGATTATAGAGAATTAATCCAAATGCCTGAAGTGGACATCGTTCACGTGGCGACTCCGCCACATTGGCATGGAATTATTGCGGCTGATGCAGCCCGTGCTGGAAAAGATGTTTGGTGTGAAAAGCCTATGACGCGTACGATTGGAGAGGGTAAAAGATTGGTTGAAGCCGTACAGCAACATGGAAGAATTTTCCGTTTAAATACCTGGTTTAGATTTGAAAGTAATTTTTACGGAATGAATACGCCTGTGAAACCCATTAAGAAATTAGTCGATTCGGGATTGTTGGGTTGGCCTTTAAAGGTGACAATTAGCAAGCACACTGGATTTGACTGGAAATTTTACTGGGTGGGGAAAACAGATTTAACTCCTCAACCGGTTCCATTGGAATTGGATTATGAGGCTTGGCTGGGACCTGCTCCTTATAAACCTTATCATGTACACCGCACACATGGTACATTTAGAGGCTATTGGGATTATGATGGGGGTGCTTTGGGTGACATGGGACAGCATTACATGGATCCAGTGCAATATTTGTTGGGAAAAGATGATACAAGTCCGATCTTTATTGAAGTGGATGCACCCGTTCAGGATAAAGATGCTGTTGGAATCTTTAATCGCATTACCTATACGTATGCTGATGGATGTCAAATTGTATTAGATGGGGAAGCAAAGGATGATAAAGTAGCATTTATTGAGGGACCCAAAGGTAAGCTGTACAAGAATTTCAAAACGGACATTCCAGATTTAGATCGGAAGTTGGCCGATTTTCCTGAGCCTCCAGCCCAACAAACGGATTTTGTTGATGCGGTCAAAAATAGAAAAACATTTGCTTTGAATGAGGCTAATGGGCATAAATCTTGTACCCTTGTTAACCTTGGATTGATTGCGATGCGCGTGCATCGTAATTTGAAATTTGATCCAATCAAGCAGGAAATCGTAGGTGACGAAGAAGCAAAACAGCTGATGGACCAACCGATGCGAGCTCCTTATATCCTTTAATTTTTTGAGAAGATGAAGACAAATAAAATAATTTTATGGATGTTGGTGGGTAGCTTTTTACCTATTCAATTATTGGCTCAAACGCCTATTGATAAGCAGAGAGAATCACGTGAGACTCAAATTCAATTGCGAAAGCTATCGAAAGAGGGAAGCATTGAGGATGGGAAAAAACTGAAGAGTTTAGCTTTGCAAGCAAAGGGTGCATATGATCCAACTCAGGCTACAGAAGCTTATTTGGATTATTTAAAACGTCAAAAAGATGGATTAGCGGAATTGAAATCGTTTCTTTCGAATGATTTGCCTCCGGCTATTCAGATTCGAGTGGTCGATTTAATCATTCAAAAGGAAGTAAATCCAGGCGCTTATCTAGTCGGTAAATTTGCTAAAGCGAATCCGGAATTGTCGGGATATATGTTGAAAAAAATATTGTCAAATCCCCAACCTACTTTGTTACCCATTTTAGGGAAGGCGGTCAAAACTTGGGATGAGGCACATCAAAAAATGTTTGTCGTTGCCGTTGGTCATTTAAAAGCTAAATGGGCATTGCCCATAGCATCGTTAACTTCAGAAAGTTTGAGAACGGAGCAGGTTTTAAGTATGATTAAGGTGTTAGGAATACAATCCTTACCAAAAGCTTGGGATCAATCAGCCTTGAAAAGTGTCGATGCAATTGCGTTGGGAGAAGCTTTTGCTACCCTACCAGCGAATGCATTTTTCATGAAATATGTCAAGGATTATGCCAATTTGGTCCCTAGCCAACAAGCCATCTTGATGATTTATGGTTCTTACAGACATTGGGATGGCATTCGTCCGCAGGTTTGGAAGGCAGTACAGTCCAATGGTTCTACGAGAGCTGCTGGTTTTCAGAGTTTGATTCATTGGTCTACGGCCCAAGATTTCGTCTTGATTGCTGATAAATTAGGGAATGCTAGTTTAGAAAATGAGGTAGCGGCGCTTCAAGCTTGCGTAACGGTCGTTTTAAAAGCTAACCCAGATTTGAGTATTCAGCTCAGTAAGTTGGTATTAAAGGCGAATAAAAAAGAAAACTTTGTCCCTTTTGTTCAAGATGTAGAACATTTGAATTGGTTATATGCGGCTGCAAAATTGAAAAATGAAAATGCTTTGCGTGCCTTTGTTCGTATCAATGGAAAGGCGGGGTCGAATGTAACCCAACAAGTTCTTCGATACAGAAATGCGCTAGCATTGACAGAAAACAAGGAAATTCGCGATCAAATTTATAAGGGTTTAGGGAAGTGTAACACGCTAAATGCGATGAGAACGCTGCATTTAGGATTAAAAGAACCTAATTCTAAGTCAACTGCTGCGGATGGGCTGGCCACAATCTTTTTAGCTTCTCCGGAATTTCAGGGTCAGATGACTCGGGAGTGGATGCAAGATGGGATGTCGGCCTTATCTGAAGTTGATCAAAAAGCAGCTGTTCAGAAAGTAATGGCTAAGGGTGGAATGCCGACTGGTTTTTACACGATGTTTACTGGACAAGATTTACGGGGTTGGAAAGGTCTAGTGGACAATCCTATTAAACGCAGAAATATGTCTGCAGATACCTTGGCTAAAAAACAAGTGAAGGCGGATGCGGTGATGCGTACGGGTTGGTATGCTAAAGACGAGGAGTTACATTTCACAGGCCATGGAGAAAATTTATGTTCCGTGAAAGACTACCAAGACTTTGAGATGTATGTGGATTGGAAGATTGAGAAAGATGGGGATGCGGGAATATACTTAAGAGGTTCCCCTCAAGTTCAAATTTGGGATTTAGCAAGGACCAATGTAGGGGCTCAAGTGGGCTCAGGAGGTTTATACAATAATACCAAAAACCCAAAAAATCCATTGAAAGTAGCTGACAACCCGATTGATGAGTGGAATACATTCAGAATTATCATGAAGGGTGAGCGAGTAACGGTTTATTTAAATGGGGAATTGGTGGTTGATCAATCGATATTGGAAAACTATTGGGATCGAAAAATTCCCATTTTTATCAAAGATGCCATTGAATTGCAGGCTCATGGAAATCACATCACCTATCGGAATATATATGTAAAGGAATTGACGCCTGAACCTTTGTATCAAGTTTCAGAACAAGAAAAATCCGAAGGATTTGAGACTTTGTTTGATGGTTCAAGCTTATTTAATTGGACGGGAAATACGGTTGATTATGTACCTGAAAATGGGGAATTAGCTATTTATCCTAAAAGAGGAGGTAAGGGCAACTTATATACCCAAAAGGAATATGGTGATTTTCATATGAAATTTGAGTTCCAATTAACTCCTGGGGCAAATAATGGTTTGGGTATTCGTGCACCGTTGGCAGGCGATGCTGCCTATGTAGCGATGGAGTTACAGATTTTAGACAATACGGCTCCGATTTATGCAAAATTACAAGCGTATCAATATCACGGGTCTGTTTACGGAATTATTCCAGCAAAACAAGGATTTTTAAAGCCAGTGGGTGAATGGAACCAGCAAGAAGTTATTGCTGTGGGAAATAAAATCAAAGTTATTTTAAATGGTGAGGTAATTTTGGATGGAGATATTGCGGAGGCGACTAAGTCAGGAACCGCAGATCATAAAGAACATCCAGGATTATTTAACAAAACGGGTCATATTGGCTTTTTAGGTCACGGTGATTCGTTGCGATTTAGAAATTTAAGAATTAAAGAAATTGTTGAACCTATTGCACCAGCAAAAAAGAGAAAAAAGTCATGAGTATTCAACTAACAGTAAACAAGAAAAAGATGTCTTTGGACATCGACCCGAATACACCCCTTTTGTGGGCATTGCGGGATCATATGTCTCTAAAGGGGACCAAATATGGCTGTGGTATTGCACAATGTGGCGCTTGCACCGTATGGGTAAATGGAGAAGCTACTCGTTCATGTGTGTTGCCTATTTCAGCGGTTGCAAATGCTGATATCACGACGATTGAGGGTTTAAGTGATCATGGAGATCATCCGGTACAAGTTGCTTGGGATGAGTTGGACGTACCTCAATGTGGGTATTGTCAAGCGGGACAAATCATGACGGCTGCCTCTTTATTGAAAAAGAAGCCCAATCCTTCCAAGACAGAAATTGTCGATGGAATGTCTGGAAATATATGCCGTTGCGGTACCTATCACCGTATTCAAGAGGCTGTTAAATTAGCTTCTGAAATAGCATCAAAGAAAAAGACTAAATCAACGGTTAAAAAATCAGCCTAATCATGAAAAGCACAAGAAGATCTTTTATACAGAAAACGGCTTTATTTAGTGGGGCCTTTTGCCTAGGTTTTGATTGGTTTCAAGCGAATGGCAAAGATGTTTCAATGGTTCAGACGACCATGGATTCAGGACGTTTTAATGCATTTTTAGCCATTGATCCGAGTGGTAAGGTAATTTTGTATTCACCCAATCCAGAAATAGGGCAAGGAATTAAGACCGCCTTTCCTGTGGTTGTGGCTGAGGAATTAGATGTGGATTGGAAGGATGTTGAAGTACGTCAGGCTAATTTAGATACGCAAAATTTTGAGCGCCAATTAACGGGAGGTTCCGGTGCGTTAAAGCATTCTTGGGAACGTTTGCGCAAGGCGGGCGCTACAGCTAGAAAGATGTTTATTCAAGCTGCCGCTCAAACTTGGAAAGTAGATGCCAGTACCTTGAAAACGTCAAAAGGTTTTGTGTTGGGACCTAATGGACAGAAAGCA
>Ga0214163_1000243_pt1 | contig 25843 bp, 16 predicted proteins | sample LakMenepilimnion_2_FD_153001 | JGI IMG/M metagenome (GOLD analysis project Ga0214163, IMG submission 153001) | Freshwater microbial communities from Lake Mendota, WI - Practice 15JUN2010 epilimnion v4 | ecosystem: Environmental > Aquatic > Freshwater > Lake > Epilimnion/Euphotic zone | place... | reverse complement strand
GTCGGAGCTTGACGCACAGATTCAGAGTCTTGTTGACTCGCTTGCCACGGTTTTGCCAGAAGCGTTGTTGAAAGGGATATGTATGCCGAGAAGGCGAGCAGTGCCGTTTTCGTCAGTGACGTGTTCGTCAGTGCCGTGTTCGTCAGTGCCGTGTTCGTCAGTAAACGTTGCATCGTATTCATGTTGCATTGCTTAGCTTAAGATTTCAGGAATCACGTTTCCATGGACATCCGTCAGACGACGGTCGATACCATTGTGTAGCCAAGTAAGCTTGGTGTGATCTAGACCGAGAAGTTTCAAAACGGTGGCATGTACGTCGTGGACCAAGGTCGGACGGTTTCGATCCAGTGGTTTATACCCCCATTGGTCGCTCTCCCCGTGGGTGATCCCCCCGCGAATTCCACCGCCGCAAAGCCAGTTTGTAAAAACGAATGGATTGTGGTCGCGCCCCGTACCTCCTTGCGAACTGGGCATACGCCCGAATTCTGTAGTCCAGATCACAAGGGTATCTTCGAGCATTCCGCGTTGCGCCAAGTCTTTAATCAGCGCCGATGCTCCGTGGGCCATGCCTCTAGCCAACGGCCCGTGATCGCGCTTGACGTCTTCGTGTGAGTCCCAATTTCGTCGAGGAAAGCCGTTATCGTTTCCGCTCCAGATTTGCACAAAGCGGACTCCTCGTTCGAGCAGTCTTCGGGCGGTCAAACAACGTGTACCAAAGAGATGGGTTTCTTCTTCGATGTTGATATCCGTTGGCCAATCGGTTCGACCGTTCTGAATGCCATACATGCGCAATATGTGCTCCGGTTCATCCTTGAGCGATAACGCTTCGGGGGCAGCTAACTGCATTTTCGCAGCTAGCTCATAGCTCTGGATCCGGGCTTCTAACTGCTGATCGCCACTTCGTTGTTCGTAATGGCGTCGATTGATCGCCGCGAGCGCTTCGCGAACTTGTGCGTCCGCAGCAGATGTTGTGAAGTTCGCACCAATTCGATGCGGTAATAGATCAGCGACCGGTTGCTCGCTGATGGGTTGGATTACGGAACCACTGTATTGCGCGGGTAAGAATCCCGCATCCCAGTTTTTGACACCGTTCGAGCCATATCCTCGGTGGTCAGGCAGGACGACATACGTGGGGAGATTGTCGTTAAGCGATCCCAATGCATAGCTGACCCAACAGCCCGCTCCTGGAAAACCAGGAAGTACGAAACCGGTGGTCTGAAGCAAGGTCGCTGCGGAGTGTACGCCCGATGTGCTGACCATGTTATGAATGAAGGCGAGTCGGTCTGCGACTTCACCTAGTGGTGCAACTGGCTCAGCGAGTAGCTTGCCGCACTCTCCGTAAGGCTTGAATTCCCAAATGGGTTTGAGCCATGGCCCCAAGCCATTCTGGAAGGCTTCGACAGGTTCACCGAAATCGCTATTCTCGCCGTGATGTTTGACCAACGCCGGCTTGAAATCGAATAGATCGATGTGACTTGCAGCACCGGCCATGAACAGTTGAATGACCCGTTTGATTTTCGGTTCAAACACGCGCGCTGGGTGTTCAGCGCGTTCTGCACGTGATTCCTCAGCAAGCATCGCGGCAAGGGCAATGCCTGAGATTCCGATGCCGGAGTTGCTCAGCCAACTTCGCCGATTCATCGGCGATCGGAAAGCTTCGGTGCGACAAGCGTTATCAATAGAATTTGTATGGTTATGCATGGGTGGTTTCCAATCAGTCAATCCAGACAAATTCATTGAGATTGAACAGAGCACGGCAGACGTTTTCCAATCCGTGGCTTTGTCCGAGTGTGGTGAGGACCTCCAATTCGTGGGGTTCGGCAACACGCCCGATCGCGGCACGAAATGCGAAATTCACTTGAGCTGGAATATCATCTCCCACCTGCGTTCGAACCTTTTTTGCAAACTCTCTGGATTGCACAAGCATGATCCCGTTGTTGAGTAACGCTAAAGCTTGCTGCGCGGAGATGCTCTGGTTGCGTTTATCAACGCGCATCGATGGATCTGCGCAATCGAGGACTGTCATGAATGGCTGGGTCTGACTGCGAACAATGAACCGATAGATACTCCTACGCCAAGTGGAGCGATCTTCGGGATCGGCAAGTTGATATTCGTAGTGCGGGGAGTGCTCGGGGTGTTCGATTTTGAAATCTTGCCAACCAGGTCCTCCGGTCTTCAAGTCGAGTGTACCCGACACAGCCAATACAGAGTCGCGAATCGCTTCGGCTTCTAACTTTCGAGGCGATTGCCTCCAAAGGAATCGGTTGTCTGAATCGATAGCTAAACACTCCGGACGGGGTGCACTGGATTGTCGATAAGTTGCGCTACAAACGATCAGTTTGTGCAATGATTTGATCGATCCACCGCTGTCACGGAACCAAACGGCTAGCCAATCGAGCAATGCTTGATTCGTCGGTTTACCACCCATCAAGCCGAAGTCGTTGGGTGTGCTGACGATTCCTTGCCCGAAGTGATGCTGCCAGATGCGATTTGCAATGCTTCGCCATGTCAGCGGGTTTTCATGATCGGTTAACCAACGCGCAAGAGCGACGCGGCGCTGTCCTTCGGGATGCTCCTTGGGCAACTGAAATCGGCTTTGTAGATTCGTAAGCAGACTTAACGTTCCAGGTTGGACTTCATGCAACGGAGTCAGTACATTTCCTCGAGCCAGCAAGTGAATGTTGCGTGGGACACCACCTCGTTTGTGGGTGGTTGCGGAATAGACTCGTGCAATTGGGCCGAGGCCTTTGAGCTCTTGTTCCGTCTTGGCTAGCTGTTCTTCAATCGCGGTCAGTTCGTCGCTCTCGCCTTGGAGTCCTTTGCTCGAGAGAATTTCCTTGCGAGCTAATTTCAAACTAGTGACATCCCCGCTAGCGATAAAAGGGCTGATGGAATCGACGGCATTGCTACGTGTCCATCTCGATGGGGCTTCGATCGAATCGAGCGATGAGACCGATTTCTTTGCGGCAAGGTTGGTACCCTGCGCTGAGAGAACTTCGATCTCTGCCAACGCGAAGATGTAGTCGTTGGATCGTTCCGCAAGCTGCGTAGCGGTTACACGAACAAATCGCCCGGAAACATCGCCCTTGTGGGTTTGTTTTTGGACACCAGGGTTGGGGACCTCATTGCCGGTCAGATCGATGAAGGTAGCAACATGATCCTTGAAGTCCGGATCATTAGAGACCTCTACACGATACTTCTTCGGAAATCCGAATCCTGCACCGATGGAGTTAAAATCGTCATAGCATGGGTGAAGCGAAACACTATGAATTGCTTCTTCAGTTCCGAGATCGATTTGAACCCATTTCAAGACATCATCGGTTGTCTCGATGTTGCTGTGGTAACCACCTTGAGCGGTCGCGGGGCTACGTCCCGCTTCTTTGATCTGTTTATCGATTTGAACAATTGCCTCTCCACCTTTGAGTGTGATGCTATCTTCAAGCGATTTTTTCTTGGTGCGAAGTTCCGCGATTTTGCTTTTGAGCTCAGCGTGCTTGCGCTGAATTGCTGGGTCAGGAGAGTATTCGCGGTCATCGCGATCGATCGCAGCGAAGACCGACTGAAGCGAGTAATAGTCGTCTTGAGTGATCGGATCGAATTTATGCTGATGGCATTGGGCACATTGAATAGTGACGCTGCAGAAGGTTCCGATGGTATTGGCGACCATGTCGTCACGGTCTAGATGTCTGGCGATCTTACCGTCAGTCTTCGTCTCTGGAACTTCGTTGTGCCCGATCAAGTCCCATGGGCCTGCGGCGATCAATCCGAGCGCTTCAAAACCGTCTCGCGTTTCAGGGTAAAGGACATCACCGGCGATTTGCTCTTCGATGAACCGTGCATAGGGTTTGTCTTCGTTCAATGCGCGAATGACGTAATCGCGATAGGGCCAAGCGTTCGGCCGGGGTTGGTCTTTGTCATATCCGTGTGTATCACCGTAGTGGACAACATCAAGCCAATGCCTCGCCCATCGCTCCCCATAACGAGGTGATTCGAGAAGTCGATCAACTAGCTTTGGATAGGCTTCTGGGTCTTGATCATTGGCGAATGCATCGATTTGCTCAGGAGTTGGGGGCAGACCATGCAAGTCGAAGTAGAGTCGTCTGATAAGAGTGCGACGATCTGCTACTGGGGAGGGCAGGAGATTTTGGGAGGAGAGTTGAGCTCGAACGAAGTGATCGATTGCGTTTTGTGGTTGCTCAACATCAGGATCTGACGGTGGGAGAGCAGCGACCGGTGGAACATCGGGAAGTTGTAACTTGCCCCAAGCCCAATGATTCAGGCGGGCATCCGCCTCATCGGGTTCTTCAAGCTTTTCAGGCCACGGGGCACCTGCGAGGATCCATTGACGCAGCAGTTCCACTTCCGGTTCGGAGAGCGGATCGGAATCTGGAGGCATCTGCTTGTTCTCGTCGGTCGAGGTAACTCGGCGGATAAGTTCGCTTTGATCCGGTTTACCGTCAATGAAGACAGGTCCGAAGTCCCCTCCTTTTTTGATACCTTTAAGAGTGTCGAGTCTTAGTCCTGATTCGCGGGTATCTGATCCATGGCAAACCGAACATCGCTCGAGGAGCAGATTGCGAACTGTTTGCGGATCCACTGGGGCTTGAGCATTCTGTGAGTCTTGAGCTAGGACCGGTGAGGAGAACGAAATCAGTCCTTCAAGGAGCAAGAGCCCAAGTAGGCTTAAGAACCCGAGCAGAATCAAGTGCCCCGAGTTGCTTGATCGCATGGCGAGTTCGACCTTTGGCGAATGCATTGTTGATAACCTGCTGACCCAAGAGTTCGTGATTTCCCCGCACGCAAGGAGCGCGCTGGATTGATATAGTTTCGTCTATACAGAAGTAAATTGGCACGCCAACTTCGGGTTAGTACCTCTAATCGTCGATTTTTGGGGTGTTTTGTTGGAATTGGAACCAAGGTTTAACAAACTTGGCGAGCCTTTGTGCGCTCTCCGAAGAATCGGTGTTGATTGCTCCGGAGAGGATTCTTTTGAAGAAGACGAGAACGGCAACAAGCTTTAGTTGGCTTGGTGCGTTAGCGGTCGAATCGCACGGAGTCGATGTTCATCAATCCGCCCTTGCGTTCCGCGTTGATAGCTTCGAAGTACAAGTCAGCTCGATCAACGGTCGGTTGGAGATCGGTTGCACGATCGTACCAACCGTCCCAATCTCCATTGACATCGACGCGGATCTTTCCGATGACAGGGCCGTCGATGGCTCCTTGATGAACAAGGATTTCACCTCCTGCACCCGCCGAGCAGACACGGAAATTTATCGATTTGACTTGATTCAATCGAACATCTTTGATGATGAAGTATGAACCGTGGTCGATCGCTCCAAGGAACTTTCCGTTCCCCGCGTTGTGGCTACCAAGCTCGGACATTTTGACGATCACGTCGGCTCGTTCTGCTTCTCGCAGTCGCGGTTTGAGTTCGATCGTCTTAAGTCCAGTCAAACCTGGTAGGGATGGACCGCCAAGGTCTTGGTAACGAGCGGTAAGTCGTATTGCGGCACCGGCATTCTCAGGTTTCTCGGCAAGTTCGACTTGGCCTCGCATACCTCGTAGAGTTTGTGAAGTGGGGTCGGGTTGAGCGGAGTAGACCCAAGTGACCATTTGCGTGACTTGTTCTCGCGTGTGTTGGCTATGGGGTAGCATTGCAACTTTACCCCAAACGCCTGTGGATCCTTTTAAGACTCGGTCGACTGAGAGTTCGAGGGCACCTTTTTGGTCTCGGTATTTATTCGCGATATCGAGGAAGGATGGGCCAACGATCGCTCTGTCGAGAGCGTGGCAGTTAAAGCAGTCACTCGAACGCATCGCTTTCAAGCCTGCGGGTAGGCTTTCTTCATTGATCGACGCTGTGGCGGCGGAGATGATGTTCGCTTGGACGCTCGTACGATCGGGTGCTGCTGGATCGAGCGTATCTAAATCGGTAGTCTCGACGACTTTCTCGTCGGAGCTACCGTCTTCCATATCGGTAACGGATAGTTGGTAAGCGATCTTCTCACCTGCATCGAAGAAGTCCCCGTCGGACGGGGATACGAATTGAACGCTAGGAATGGAGTTTCCTACGATGATTGGGACAACGGCCGTAGAAGAAGCTCCCCTCGGATCGGCGGCTTTGACTTCGACGTTATAAACACCGGGATTATTAAAGGTGTATTCGATCGATTCACCTTTACCGATGATTTCTCGTTGAGTGGAGTCGGCTGAATTGATAATCGACCAAGTGTATTCGAGTGGATCGCGATCTTTATCCGTTGAACCAGCAGCGGAGAATGGGATGGTAAGAGGTTCTTTTCCTGCGCGGGGGCTTTCCGCGATCTTCGCGATGGGAGTCCGATTGCCGGCTTGATAGTCCACTCGGACGAGCTTCGCATCGGGGTTAACGCCCCAAGTCTCACCGTATTCGATCACAAGCAGAGAGCCGTTGTGGTCGAACTGCAGATCGATTGGGCGGATAAAGGACTCTTTGGGCATGAACCGTTCCATGCTTTCGATATTGGAATCCTTGTCGAGTTTTACCGCTACGATCCAATTGCGGGACCATTCGTAGATGAATACCGTCCCGTTCATTGCGGCTGGGAACTTGGTGTCGGATTTCAGTTTTTCATCGAAGTAGTAGGTTGGGCCGGCGCAAGCGGTCCTGCCACCGGTTCCCACAGCAGGGAACTCCTTGGATTCACCAGCAGGGTAATAAATCCAAGCCGGTTGAGCTGGAGGTAGTTCTTTAGAGCCCGAATTGAATCGAGAGAAGTTGATAGGTTTCGACGGATCAAAGACGTTCCCAATAGACCCCGAGCTGAAGTCGACTTGCATGTAGGGGCGATTGTTTCCGATGAACAATGGCCAGCCGAAGAAGCCAGCTTTGCGAGCTTGGTTGACTTCGTCGTAGCCACGAGGTCCGCGAGCTCCATCGCCACCTGCATCGGGACCGACGTCACCCCAATAAAGGAAACCAGTGCGTTGATCAACATTCAGTCGCCAAGGATTTCGGCAACCCATGACGTAGATTTCCGGATGCCCGATCGAGCCATCTTTGGGGAATAGGTTCCCATCGGGGATGCTGTACGATCCGTCATCCGTGGGACGAATCCGTAGGACTTTACCGTTGTAGCTTTTCGTGTTTGCGCTGGTTCGAAGCGCGTTGAAAGCGCTTTTCTCTTCACGCTCGTCGATAGGGGCAAAGCCTTGGGAGTCACCGAAGGGATTCGTGTTATCTCCAGTACCGATGTAGAGACAGCCATCTGGACCGAATTCCATCGAGCCCGCATGGTGGCAACACTCCTTGCGCTGCTCCTCGTACTTCATGAGGATCTTTTCACTTTCGAGATCCAGTGTCCCATCCTCTTTGAGGGTGAAGCGGCTGATATGCTGACCGGTGAAGTCTGGTGGAGAGTATTGCAGGTACATCCAACGGTTCGTGGCAAATTTAGGATCAAGTGCGATCCCGATAAGTCCGTTTTCTTGTTCGGTGGTGACTGCAAGCTTACCGATATTGCGAACGCTACCGTTTTCGGGATTGATGGCTTTGAGCAAGCCGGCGAGTTCGATCAAGTAGATCGTCCCATCGGGTGCAACGGCCATTTCCATCGGTTGGATAAGTCCTGCAGCGACAGTGGTTTTTTCAAAGCGTGTGGGCTCGAAGGTCGTCGCATCCTGCCCGAAAGCGGACGGTAGGAGCGAAGACGCCGGAAGAGAGCTCAAGCATGCGAGGGTTAATTGAGTAGCGAAGCGACGAACGGAGGATGTACGAGACTTTTGGCTCATGGCTGAATATCTGTATTGAGTGAAATAAAAGCAGGGAGGTAACTACAGAAAGGTGTAGGCAGGCTAAAGACTGGAAGGTCAAAGACTGGAAGGGGAAGGGTAGGAGGGAGGGGTAGGAGGGGGATGCGGGGTTTGGGCAAGACCTTCAACAAGATCCTCACGAGGCGAATCGCTGGCGTATTTTATCGTAAATTCGGATCAGTTCAGCATCGTCGGGCAGTTCCTTTTCCGTTTTTCTGCAAGCGTGCATAACCGTGGTGTGATCCCGACCTGAAAAGTGGCTTCCGATGGCATCAAAGGATTCGTCGGTTAATTGCCGCATCAGTAGCATCGCTAGACCTCGCGCACGGACGATCCCCGACTTTCGAGATGGTCCGGTCAGGAGTTCCAAGGAGAGTTGTAATTCCTTGGCGACATATCTTAAGACGTCATGGCAACTTGCGCGAGGTGCGGCGCGGTTGTTCGTGATGCGTCCAAGTTGCTTCTCTGAATTCGGTTTGGAGTTTGGATCGATTCGCTTTTGATGTGCCCACCGCAGTAACAACCCTTTGAGTTGTGAGGCGGTCGGTGTACCGTCGAGTTTGTCGGAGAATTTTATAAGCTCATCGCGTGAAGGTCTCTCAGGGAAGTCGCCTGCGAGCCGCTCGACGATAGCGATTCTCGATTCTTTGCCAGGCGGGTGCAGGGCAGCGGTGATACCACAAGAGAGTCGACTTTGAAGGGACGGGTTGAGTCCGATTAGACGCGGAAGTTCAGGAGCTGTTGCAACGAAAAGTTTTTCTTGCGAATCGAAATCGTTTAGGATTGCAATCAGCTCGTCTTGGGATGCTGGTTTTGTGATCAAGTCGTGAATGTTATCGATCAGCAGTGCATCGCATTCTCGGTAGACTTGTCGAAATCGAGCCATGTCGTCGGCTTTAATGCTGCGGGCGAGCACTCTGGCGAATTCGGTACCGTCGGTGATGGTGCTTGTGCGATTCGTTTTGGCTTTGCACCATCGCTGAAGCAATTCGTGCGCGAGGACGGTTTTGCCGGTACCATTTTGTCCAAAGAGCACGACCGGTGATCGCAAGTGAAGCGTTTCGATCGACTCGGGGCGAAAGAGTTCGCTGACCGAAGCGTTCTCCGAACCGCAAACGAAGGCGGATAGGATGTTCGAAGGGGGCGTGATGAACTGTTGAGCCGAACGACGAAGGCTTAAAGTCGAAAGGTCGATATAAGTAAGTTGGGTTTGCGAATCCACGAGTTGGTCCATGCGAACGTCATTCGGCCGTATCCAAGTAGGGATCTTGTCCCATGTCTCTCTGGATTTTAGTTCGTTCTTTTTCGTGATAAAGCAGTGCCATTCGATCGCGGAAATGTTTACGTTCAACTTTTCGCTGGGCGCGGCGAATTATTCCAGCCATCGAATCGCTAACCCGGCCTTGTTCCCCCATCGCTTTGTATTTGTCGGCCACTTTCAATCCGAAGCCATTTTTGATGATTTCGTCGTCCATGCCGAGGTATTGTCGATAGGTACCCGGATCTCCTTGGCGACCGCATCGGCCGATGAGCTGTCGGTCGATACGAGCTGCATCGTGCAATTCGGTACAGATAACCATCATCCCGCCGATCTCACGGATGGAATCGTGGAGTTTCACGTCCGTACCGCGACCTGCCATGTTGGTCGCAACAGTGATTTGCCCGAATTCGCCCGCATGCGCTACGATTTCTGCTTCCCGCTCGATCTCGTTGGCATTGAGGACCTGTACTGTCATTCCCTCGCGTCGCAACATCTCGGCAAGGAGATTCGATTTATCGATCGATCTTGTGCCGATCAAAACAGGTCGACCAACGGCATGGACTTGTTTCACTTCTTGGACGATACGTTCAAACTTATCGTTGATATCACGGCAGACGATGTCAGGAAGTTTCTTGCGTTGAGGTGGTCGATTGGTTGGGACTTGGACGACCGGGGTTTTGTAGATCTTGCGCAACTCGCCAGCGCTCGTCGCGGCTGTACCGGTCATACCCGCAAGGTATTTGTAGCGCAAGAAAAGGTCTTGTACAGTAATACGGGCTGCTTGTCCCGTTGGAACGCTAACTTCGACGCCTGCTTTGGCTTCGACTGCTTGGTGAATCCCATCTCGCCATTTACGGCCTTCTGCAAGACGACCTGTGAATTCATCGACGATGACAATCTCCCCATCGCGGATGACGTACTGCCGATCGAGATGATAATCGCGTTCGACGCGGATCGCGCGTTCCATGTACTCGTAAAGATCCACCAAGGCGACGGTTCGAATCTCTTCGGGGCGAGGCAAAGTTCGAACCTGTTGTCGACCACGCGATGTAAGTTCGATCTTACGGCCATCCTCTTCGAGGGTGTAATCGGTGATGGGTTGAAACTTCTGTGCATGCGACGAAGCCCATCGAAATGTAGCGATGAGAGCTTCGCGCGATTCGTCCCCAAGGGAGCCGATAATCAATGGCGTGCGTGCCTCGTCGATCAGAATGCTATCGGCTTCGTCGACAAGGGCGAAGTGCATCCCGCGTTGCACCGGTTGCTCACCGGTATCGTTCCAACGCTGGCTTGAGCCGGCTCCAAGGAAATCGTTGGCGTTTCGACCCTGAGCTCGCATCAAGAGCCGGTCTCTGAGGAAATCGAAACCGAATTCTTTTGCCGTGCCGTACGTTACATCTGCGTTATAGGCTTTCCTGCGTTCGTCTTGGCTATGATCGGTCAAGACGATACCGACTTTTAGCCCCAAGGCTTCGAACAAAGGTCGCATCCAGTCGGCATCGCGATGCGCCAAGTAATCGTTGACGGTTGCCAGGTGCGCTCCTTTGCCTTGAAGTGCGTGGAGTATCAATGGCAGGGTAGCTGTAAGCGTTTTGCCTTCCCCGGTCTGCATCTCAGCGATGCAGCCGTTGTACAGAAAGACTCCGCCGAGAATCTGAACATCGTAGTGCCGCATGTTCATTTTCCGTCTGCCCGCTTCGCGGACCAACGAATAGCACTCGGGGAGCAGGTTTCCCAAGTCCTCTCCACTTTTCGCGCGGTAGATAAGCGACAGGAATTCCTTCCGCATTTGCGGGTCGGTCAGTTGCTTGCGGTTCTCTTCCCATTGGTTCACCGCGCGGACTTGTTCAAGCCACTGATTGATTTTGTAACGACCGACTCCAGGCATTTTCCAGCCAGCGGCGATATAGGGCCGGTAGGGCAGTTGCAAGTCTGCTTTGGGAGAATTCGGAGCTTGATTGGGTTTCTGGTTCATGGCGTATGAATTCTACCCACGAAACTCCAATGAAAAACCTTAAGTAAGGGGAGTTTCTTGGGAATTCCTCCGATCGGTGAGTGCATTAGCGGCAGGTCCGGCATGCGACTCGGGATTTGCATGCATATTGTGACGGCTAGGTATTTTGTAAATTCTGTTCCTTGTGTCCCATTTTTTTCGTAGCTGACGGTCGTAACGGCCGATCCTTGTATGCGAAAGGTGCGCATGCCAACGCGTAGCGGGATTGTACTATGAAAATGAATCGAAGAACCCTAACCCTGATCGTGGCCTCTCTTTGTGGAGTGGGACATTCCGCGGTCGGACAAGAGGAAGCGAGCCAGGCTCTCCGGTCGACTGCCGGACGCATCGCGGATGGCGAGGTGGCCAAAGAGGCTCAAAGCGGAGCGAGCCAATCGATCTCCGACGTAGGAGCGGCTACTAGTCCGTCGGACAAATCTATTGCTAAGGGGTCGGTTGCGGCTCCGAAGACATGGGCGAGTGCGACTCCTGCGGCAGCGACTACTCGTCCTGTTTTAGGAACTGGGGCGTCGAGCATTTCGGATTGCACATCACCAGGATGCACCACGGATGGTTGCAGTGGTGTTGATTGCACTTCGATGGGTGGCGGCAACGGTCTTGGCCGATTGGGATCCAGAGCGGGATTGGGTGGCGGTGCTCGCAGTTCCCATTCCGTCTTCGGCGGCTTGGCCTCCGGTCTAGCGGCCGGTTGTGACTCGGACGGATGTGGAAACTTGGGTTGGTCTGAGTTTGACACACTGCTCTGGTGGGGACGTGGACTCAATGGTTCGCCGGTGATCGTAGGCGGAAACTCGCCTTCGGTCCTGCCGACAAACCCCTTGCTCGGCGGAACCGATAATCCGTTGGGAACGGATATGTTGGTTGGCTTGCGAGGCAACGTGGGCTTTTGGCTGGATGATTGCCAGCAGTACGGAATTGGCGGTCGGGCTTGGGGGATCGTTTCGAACGATTCTGAACAAGTCATCACCAACGGTGGAAACTCGACCGGTATATCGTTCTTCAACACATCGCTCAATCAACCAGATACCTATCTGGTGAATTTGGATCGCGGTCCGTTTGGTAAGAACGTCGGTGAGATCGGTGTGACGAACGAATTGGATGTGTTCTCTGGAGATATCTACGGCCGCGCTCTATTGCTCGGTGATCGATACAACCGAACCGATTTGATCGGCGGTTACACGTTCTTGCGACTCGATTCCGGTTATGGATTGCGATCGAAAGTGACCGACGGATGGACAGATGCTCCTCCACCGGTGACGACCGTTACAACCATCAGGGATCAGTTCTCGACGAAGAACGAGTTTCATGGTGGTCACGTCGGCTTGCAGTCGAACATCACCCGTGGGCGACTCGGTTTCGGCTTGATGGGTAAGGTTGCGATGGGCAACATGACTTCGACAAGCGTTATCAGCGGGTCGTACAATCAAGTTCCACCGCCACCATCGGCACCTGATATCCAAAGTCGCGGATTGTTCGCTCAATCGAGCAACATCGGTACGGTGACTCGCGATGTATTCACTTTCATCCCTGAAATGAATGGCAAGATGCGATATCAAGTTGGCCGATTCCAAGTCGGTGTCGGATACACCTTGGTTGTTCTTCCTGAAGTCGCGATTGCAGCAAGTCAAGTTGACACGAATGTCGACGCCTTGGGAATCATCAACCCACCGACGACTTCGCCTGTGAATCGATTCAACACCGAGTCGTACTTCCTTCACGGGATCGACTTGGGTGTAACGTACAACTTCTAAAATGGAACGTTACTAGCTTGAAAATCAAAAGATGTTCTGTGACTCAGAGTTGCAGAACATCTTTTTTGATTTGACGGAGTTCTAGCAGTAGAGCTCTCCAAGATGGCAATGCAAGGTTAGCGGCTATCGACTCTCGTACTTCATAGACTCGGATATGGTTCCAGTAATCGTTCATCAAATCGGCCATTGGTTGGATCGCTTCACCGAGACTCTTACACTTTGGGAGCAATTGCTGTGCGATCTGCGATCAGCATACTTTCGTGAAGACGATCGCGAAGTCGAACGTCTCTACGGGGGCGTCGATCGGGCGTGCGTGCGGATGCTCGAAGACAAGCTTGAGAGAGCGAGGATCTTGGAACAAGCCAGTCAGCAAGGTCGTCCTGCGGTGACGCTTGGCGAACTCTCAAGGCTTCTCGATGCTCAATGGCCAGCTCTTTGGACGCATCGACTGATGTCGATGGAATCCCAAATATCGAGAATCCAGCAGCTTGGTGTGAGCCTATGGATTCATGCCGAGCCTTCACGCGATCGCATCTCTGGGATGATGAAACTTCTCGGGAGTAACAAGCAGCCCCAAGAAATAGTAGAAGAAGTGAGCCAAGCAAGCCTAACCACCAGCGTGCTTGAACATGAGTTGGAAGATGACCTTGAGTCGGTGATCTTGCCGTTTGCTCGGCGAGCTTCTTAACGACTGCAAGCTTCTATGCGAAACGGCGTCCTGCTCTACCAGATCGCTGGATTAGAGTTTTCGATTCTTCGTTAACTTCGGCGGCGGTCGAAACTGCTCAGCGGCTGGTAGAACTGAACCGGTCGCACTGGGAATGTGTTAGGCCTTCCACGGGAGCGTCTATTGGGGCTTCTGCTTGGAATTCTATTGGCCCCAGCGATCTGCATGAAGGGGGCAGCCGTGCCGGGGATATTCAAGGAATTACGGTCTGGGGTTTCGGCATTGACCCCCTAAGGTGGTTCTACGATACTTCTAGGTCGTCTTTCTAACGCGGGTTCTGGTGTTGAGGCCCCGAAGGATGTTCTGTGCGTGTGATTCCTCCCATGTGGAATTGATTTTCGATGCAATCGGGGTCTGGTTCGAATACTGAGAATTTGATGGCGGACGAAGACTTGGCTGGCATGTGCCTTGGAATGGGGCAGATAGCTCGCCGCGCTTCCCTAGAGCTCCAAGATCTATCGACAGCTGTAAAGAACCGATGGTTGCTAGCCTGCGCGACGGCCCTTCGTGAATCAACTTCAGAGATCCTCGCTGCGAATGCTTTGGACGTCGCTAGAGCTCCTGAATATGGTTTGACCGATGCCGCGATCGACCGACTCATCATTAACGAAAAGCGGCTTGAAGCGATCTGCGGTTCTTTGGAATCGCTCGCTGCCCTACCAGATCCGGTCGGGGAGATTCTCAGTGGTTCGACCCGTCCTAATGGGTTGCAGATTCAAAAGGTGCGTGTTCCGATTGGCGTGATTTTGTTTATCTACGAGTCGCGTCCTAATGTTACTGTCGATGCTGCTGCAATCGCGATTAAGAGTGGTAATGCAATCATCCTTCGAGGTGGAAAAGAAGCGTTCAACAGTTCGCGAGCGTTGGTCGGTGTAATGAACCGGGTTGCACAGCAAATGGGTATCCCTGAGGGAGCACTTCAGTTGGTGCCGACCGTCGATCGCGCTGCGGTAGGGGAGTTGCTCAAACTCTCGGAATGGATCGACCTGGTGATCCCACGTGGAGGAGAGTCTTTGGTTCGGCGTGTTGTGCAGGAGGCTTCCATGCCGGTGCTCAAACACTATGACGGCAATTGCCATGTTTACGTGGATCGTTACGCGGATCAAGGCAAAGCATTAGCGATCGTTGTCAATGCAAAGACTCAACGCATGGGTGTTTGCAATGCAGCGGAGTCGCTGATCGTGCACCGTGATGTTGCTGAATCTTTTTTGCCCAAGTTGCATCAAGCGATGTTACCTTTCGGCATCGAGTTCCGAGGGGATGAGCCAACGAAGCGTATCTTGCCCGATGCTGTGCAAGCAACGGAGGATGACTGGGGGCGAGAATACCTCGGCCCGATTCTCAGTGTGCGGATTGTCGAGTCGCTTGATCAAGCCATCGAGCACATCAATCGCTATGGATCGAGGCATACCGATGCGATCGTTACGAACGATCTCGCATCAGCGCGACGATTTACTGTCCGGGTCGATTCAGCGGCCGTGATGGTGAATGCTTCGACTCGCTTTAACGATGGCGGGGAACTGGGGCTTGGGGCTGAAATCGGGATCAGTACCGATAAGCTTCATGCTCGCGGCCCATGCGGGCTCACGGAATTGACTACAACGAAATACGTCGTGTTTGGGGATGGGCAAGTAAGGGAAGGTTGAGCACTGGATAGAGCCAACAACTTTTTTGAATGGACTCGAAAGGGTGGTTACCATGGGTAGCGTCGAACTGTCGGCTTGGCATGAACAACTCGATTCGCATTTGCAGTTGCGATTTCAGCATTGGGCCCGTGAGGTTCAGGAACGCATTCGAGAACGAGGTGTAAAGTCGTTGGAACTTGAAGTTCTAAACGTCGCGTCACGACAGAAGCGTCAATCCATTCGGCTCGTTGCTTCCGGACTTATACAAGACTCAATTCCGATGGCAGTGCGGCTTATTGAGTTGCCGTTCGTTTCCCCGCGATCAACGCCGGTTTCTGCTGTTCAGACAGCATCCCTTCCAAAATCTTCCCGATTCCTTTTGGATATCCCAATGTCCGGGATTGAGAGCGCTTTAGCGCAAACACTCGGAGGCGAGGGGCTCGCGGAGGAAAGCAGTGGTGTTCTATCGGGAACATCGCTCGAACAACGCTTGGTCGATTGGTTTCTCGAACCATTCGCGACTTGTCTTGCGGAATCTGTTGCTGCAGGTCTCGATTTGGATGCGAACGTAGGACGTATCGGTGGTAAAGTCGAATTCGATCGGTATTTTCCGGACGCTGAATCTTATTTTCGCGTTGGGGTTCAGATGAGGTTTCGAACGGGTAATGCGCAGTTGAAGAGTGTTGACGGTGAACTGGCATTTAGTGATGTTGCGTTAAGCCCATTGATTGGTTGTGTGTTGGGGAGCAAAGGTGAGCTAAAGGATCGGCATGAATTGGTTGCGGTCATGGCGCGATCGACTATTTCTCCCGAGGATTTTGCTCAAATCGAAGTTGGCGATGTAATCGCGACCGAAGTCGATGCGCATGGGGAATTTGGATTGGAGTATTTGGGAAATCGGGTTTGTTCTGTAGTGCCTGGGTTGTTGCATGGCAGAAAAGCTGTTCGAGTGGTGCAATAACGCTCACGTCTGCGCAATGAGCATCTAGAATAACGAGCATCCAGATTGCGGTAGAGGGTTTAAGAACCGGACGGTTTCCAAGGGGAGTGAAGCGAGAATGGTGGAAAGCTCGATTGCAGGACGTGTTCGAAGTAGGGGCGTGCAGATTGCCGGATTCACAGGTGTTCTTTGGTTAGTCTTTTTGATCGATTGGTTTGCGACCGCTGATCTTTCCAAATGGGGGCTTATTCCTCGACAGCTTCATGGTTTATGGGGGATCGTTTGTTCCCCCTTTCTTCATGCCAATTTGAGTCATTTGGTAAGCAACACCATTCCACTGATTGTCTTGCTTGGGATCGTTCTTGCCACGCAGCGAAGAGGTTGGGAGATTGTCGTAGAGATCATTCTATTGGGCGGCATTTTGTTGTGGATTTTCGGTCGATCGGCAGTGCATATCGGAGCAAGCGGATTGGTCTATGGCTTGATCGCTTACCTGCTTGTCGCTGGATTTCGTCAAGGAAAAATTGTGCCGGCTGTAGCGGCACTCGTCGTTGGGTTTCTTTACGGCGGGACCCTAATCTTTGGAGTCTTGCCCAGCGTCGGACCTGAGGTTTCTTGGGATGGCCATTTGCTCAGCGCGGTAGCGGGTGGTTTGTTGGCGTACCTGTCGACAAGTTCAGCTTTCAGTGAGCCGAATGTGGTGTGAGCGTTTGGAGGGGGCGATGAGGTATTGAAGGACGGCTGAAGCACGAAGGTTGCTTTTTCGTGATGGGGGGAAGGATTCCTTCAGAAATCGACTATACTTTTGAGGGTATCGGCGACGCTACGGAAGCTTCTCTTGTTCACGGCTCGCCTTCCTCTTTCGATCTTTTGAGTAACCATGCGGAATTCAGTACATCGACGCCAAGTGTTAGGCGCGGGGCTTGCAGCTACAGGTGGGCTTTTGACTTCTTATCGTGAGACGTTTGCGGCGTTGCAGGATAGTCCCGTGAAGCGTGTGGGGCTTATCGGTTCCGGATGGTACGGGAAGGCGGATTTGTTTCGGTTGATCCAAGTCGCACCCGTAGAAGTTGTCTCGTTGTGCGATGTGGATTCTCAGATGCTCAGCGACGCGGCTGACATGGTTCAGCAGCGACAGAAATCGGGGAATCGTCCGAAGACCTATGCTGACTACCGCAAGTTGCTTGCGGAAAAAGACCTTGATATTGTGTTGATCGCCACTCCGGATCATTGGCATGCACTACCGATGATCGAAGCGGTCAAGAACGGAGCGGATGTTTACGTTCAAAAACCGATCAGTCTCGACGTGGCAGAAGGCCAAGCGATGGTTGCTGCCGCACGAAAGTACAAGCGTGTTGTTCAAGTTGGAACGCAACGACGCAGCACCCCACACTTGATCGAAGCGAAAGAGAAGATCATCGAAAGCGGGATGCTAGGGAAAATCTCGCATGCGGAAGTTTATTGCTACTACCACATGCGTGCACGGGAGAACCCACCCGATGCGACTCCGCCTGAGAATCTCGATTACGAGATGTGGACAGGTCCGGCGCCGATGTTGCCCTATAACAAACTAGTGCACCCAAGGTCTTGGCGAGCGTTCAATGAATATGGAAATGGTATTTTGGGAGACATGTGTATTCACATGCTCGATACCGTACGATGGATGCTCAAGCTCGATTGGCCCACGCGGGTTTCCAGCCAAGGAGGGATCTTTGTAGACAAAGCATCCCGCGCGAATATCTCGGATACTCAAACGGCAGTCTTTGAATTCCCTGAATTGAATGTGTTGTGGACGCACAGAACGTGGGGGGATTCCCCAGATCCTGCGTACCCATGGGGTGCAACGCTCTACGGGGAAAAAGGAACACTGCGATTGAGTGTGATGAGTTACGATTTTCAGCCTAGAGGGGGCGATAGCAAACCGATCCACCGCGATGTGACTTATGAACTTGAAGAGTTTCCAGAAGACAAGACAGAGAAGGATCTAGAGCGACATGTCGCTCCTGCAATTCGCTATCACATGTTGGATTTCCTCAAGGCGATTGCGGATCGAAGCAAACCGGTAGCCGATATCGAGCAAGGGCATATTTCGACCGCTTCATGCATCCTTGCAAATATGTCGATGCAGTTGGGGAGGACCCTTACGTTCGATCCAGGCAAGCATGTGGTTGTCGGAGACGATCAAGCCACGGCGATGCTTCGGCGAGCCTACCGTGCACCTTGGATGCACCCAGAAGCCGACAAGGTTTAAGGGGCTGAGTCGTAAGTACCCGACGAAGTGTCGTATCTGAATAACCGTTGGAATTCTAAGAGAGAGTCGGCGTTGTGACGTATCCATATCAGTTGCCGCCGACCGCCATGGTGGACTTGCTAGATGCAAGGCCAGATCCTGTTGCGATTTGGAGTTCCGATGCGAACTATGCGATTCTCGCTTCGAGAATGGCACTGCCTGATATCACGGCTTTAAAACGTCGCTATCTGCCTCTAGCCGGTTTGCGCATCGATCCAATTGCCAACAGCCTTTTTCAGGCCGAGTTCTACCACGACTTGGTCCTCTTGGATCGTCGGCGAGGCGTTCAAGTCCCTATAGGCTTGCCCAAGGCTGATGGGATTCAGAAGATAGGTTTCATTTCTTGGTCGCATAGCAACAGAGGTTTTGTTTATTCGTCGGTAAGCGATCACGGAACGGAACTTTGGTATGTCTCGGTGGAAGATCCCTCCGCGCCGATTCGATTGACGGATCGGTTGCACACGGTGTTGCAAGGGATCGATTGGATGTCCGACGGAGAGCGAATACTCTGTGCGACAGTTCCAACCGATCGGGGGAGGGAACCGCATGATGATTCTCAGCCGCTTGGCCCAAGCGTTCAAGAGGCGGATGGACGCAAGTCCCCTGCTAGAACGTATCAAGATCTCCTCAGCAACGTGTACGACGAGTCGTTGTTTGTTCATTACACGACGTCGCAGCTCTGTATCCTAGGGCCGAACCACGCTTCGCAACCGATTGGAGAGCCGGGTTTGAACTGGTTTGCAGCCGCAAGCCCCGATGGGCAGCACGTGTTAACGGTGCGGCTTACCACTCCGTTTTCGTATTCGCTCCCGGTGGATTTCTTTCCAAGAACCATTGAAGTGATCGATCTGCAAGGGAAGACCAAGGCACATGTTGCCGAGATTCCTTTGAGCGACGCTTTACCGATCGAAGGGGTGAGGATGGGGCCGCGTGGCGTGCAATGGTGGCCTGGGGAGAAAGGCAAGTTGGTTTGGGTTGAGGCTCTCGACGGTGGCGATCCGGCTCGTACGGTGGAGTACCGCGAGGAGCTTAAAGTTTGGGAAACGCCCTTCGAGGGACAACCCATACAAAGGATGCGGCTAAAGGGGCGATTTAGTGGTATGACCTTCTTTTCAAATCCGCGTCAGTGGATGACAAGCGAGTATGACCGCGACCGCCGATGGACGACCACACTGTTGCACCGCGAAACAGCTTTTGGAATTGAATCGAAGGTGTTTTTCGACCGCAGCATACGCGATCGATATGGGGATCCTGGCAGGATTGTATTGGAATCCGATGCGGCAGGTTTCTCACGTGCGAAGGAGGTCGAGGGCAATGTGTTGCTTGCAGGTGTTGGAGCTGGGCCACAAGGGAATCGACCATTCCTCGACGAGCGAAACCTGGATACTTTGCAAACAACGCGTCGATGGCGTTGTCCTGAGAATTGCTCAGAAAATGTTGTCTTGATCGCGAATTGGGACGAAGATCAATTGGATATTCTCACTCGGCGTGAGAGCCCTCAAGAGCCTGCTAATTTTTACTTGCACCACTTATCAAGAGGAACACTGGGCATTCGTGGTTCGATTCAATTGACCAGTTACTCCGACTCAACACCGCAACTTAGAAGTATCTCAAAAAGAATTGTTCGATACGAACGAGCCGATGGAGTTCCTCTTTCTGGCACGTTGTATCTCCCTGAGGGGGGAGAGCAGGGGGGGCCTTATCCGCTATTGCTCTGGTCATACCCTTTGGAATTCAACGACGCGAGTACTGCTGGGCAAGTCGCCAGCAATCCAAACTCGTTTTTAAGAGTAACCGGCGCAAATCACCTTGCCCTGTTAACCCAAGGGTACGCGATCCTCGACGATGCTACGATGCCTGTTATCGGTGATCCGGAGACAATGAACGATACCTTCATCGAGCAGATAGTTGCCGCAGCTCATGCTGCGATCGATCACCTTGATACCTTGAAAGTGATTGATCCAAAAAGGGTCGCAATCGGGGGGCACAGTTACGGTGCTTTCATGACCGCGAATGTCCTAGCCCACAGCGATCGGTTTCGCGCAGGGATTGCTCGCTCGGGAGCTTACAATCGCACTTTGACCCCTTTCGGTTTTCAGTCGGAGAGAAGGCCACTGTGGCAAGCCAAGGAGGTCTATTCCAAGGTTTCGCCTTTGATGCAAGCGGATCAGATACGTACGCCGTTGCTGTTGATTCATGGTGAAGTCGATAGCAACCCTGGGACCTTTCCCATGCAGTCGTTGCGAATGTTTCAAGCTATCAAAGGGAACGGCGGAATCGCTCGATTGGTGATGTTGCCTTACGAAGGTCACGCCTATCGATCGAGACAATCGGTCATGCACGTGCAGTATGAGATGGCGACTTGGTTAGATCGGTATCTAAAACCTTAGCGCAATGAAGAGCGAAGACTAAGCGGGGTTGTGAAGGTCGTCTTTTATGGGCGACGATTCAATTCGTCGATCAGTAGTAAGACATCGAGAGGATCTAAGGCACCGTCGCGATTGGGATCGACAAAAAGCAAATCCGCATCTGCGATGGGATCAAGTATTCGAGACCCATTTCGGTTGATTTCATCGATCAGGTACAAGACGTCCAGAGGGTTTACGTTACCTGAGTTATCGATGTCGAATCGGTTGTTAGGGTTTGTCCATATGGCCGGATCCAAGTCACTTACGACAAATGAATAACGGGCCGAAATCAATCCGTTGCCACTTGCAATCAAGTCAACTGTCCGAGGATTCGACGGTCGTTGATCGTTGATGGCAACGACGGAGAAAGTTGCCTGTGTCGCGCCGCTTGGAATCAGAACGGAAGCAGGGAAGCTTAAGATTCCAGTGGGTGTAGACGATAGTTGAACGCTTACGCCACCTGTGGGGGCAGGGGAGCGGATTGCAACGGTGACTTGCGAGGTGGATTGATTGGGAATGTCTTCGTTGAGTTCCGTGCGCGACGCGGTAAGAACCAGAGGTTGATAATCGGTAACTTGAATCGTCGCAGTGGTCAGCTCGTAGCCCGTGCAAGTCGGAGTGAAGATGACCGTTTGCGTACCATCGAAAAGATTATCATCGACTGCGTTGATCGAAACGGTGGTACTGAAGGCACCAGCGGGGATGATGGCAAAGGCTGGCAAGGTCGCTTCGGACGGATCGCTACTAGCTAGCTGTACGGTCAGTGCATTGGTTGTCGATGCGCCGCTACGGGTGATGGTAAGAACTGCGGCTCCAGCTCCGGCTGCTTCTGAGATACTTGATTTATCCAAACTAAGGGTGATCTTCCCTGCGAAGGAGACAGTGACAAGGAATTGTTGTTGGGAGAAGGCACCTTCGTCGTCGGTGATACGAGCCGTAGCGGTGTAGGTTCCAGCCGTAGCGTAGGTATGAGAAGCGTCGAAAAATCCAGAGGTAGGAGTACCTGGCGATCCGACAGTTGTGATCGTCGCCGGGCCTGTGTCCTCCTGCGTTCCGTCTCCCCAAGAGATTCGATACGTAAAGGCTTCCTTGCGTGGTGGGGTAACGTTGGAGATACCAAAGCCTGGATCGGTAAAGAGGCCGAGTTTCGCAAGCGAGATTGGCTGATTAATGACGGCGGATTTATTGGTGATCGGGGAGAGGGTAGGGGATGCGTTGGTGATCGACGCGTTGGTCGAGGTGGTAACGCGTCCAAGTTTACTGCCGTTGATTTGGACACTGATCGGAAAGCTACCGTCGTCTCCATAAGTATGTGAACCGGTCACGCGAGCGGTTTGCGGAATCAACTGCCAGCCGATGTCCTGCAGGCCTGCAAGATCCAGGCGGCTGGGGAGCAATCGCTCGCCGGGATTAAGGATCTGCGTCATGGTCGGTTTGCGGCCATCGACTTTCAAGTTATTCGCGAAATGATCCGCATCTGCAAGAGGGATAGAGTTGCCGAAGACAGCGGTGGTGTTCGGAGCGACAAAGCGGCTGTTGATGATTTTGCTATCCCATACGGCCGTGGTGCCAAACCCCATAACGTGCATCAGTTCGTGCGAAGCGACCGTAACGAAATCCAGTTGGTTCGGTTGGAGGTTTGCCGGGTCGGAGCCAAAGTACCAGTTTTGCGAGGAGTCGAAAGCGATCGATCCACCCCACGGGGCGACATCCGTGGCAGGCGAAGCTAACACGCCACTCTGACCGCGTGTTTGGACTGTAGTAACAAAACTTGGTCTGGTGGACTGAACCGAATATCCACCTCGATCAGCCAAACCACCTTCGAAACCATCGAGGTCCCGGGAACCGACAAAAACGAGGAATTCGTTGGCCGCGATCGAAAGATTAGTGCGGGTCGTGTTTAGCCCGGTCGCAGGGCTTTTGAACTTGGCATCCCAACTATCTCCCGACTGGGGGACGATAGCGGAAAGCGAATCACTGAATTTGCTTGATAAAGAATCTGCAACGGTTTGAAATAAAGCGCGACGCGATGGGTCGGTAAAGAACCCTTGTGTATCGAGTGAGTAGTCGAACCGAAACTTCAGAGAACTCGCCGCCGGTGGATTCTGCACCACCGCTGGACTGCTTGTCCCGTCCCCCCATTGAATGGTGCCTGAAAGGGTGCCGGCGAGTTCGTGCGTTGCGATTTGCAAGTCTATCGGATGGGTTTGGCCTTCGGCCGTCATGGCGTAGCGTCGCTCAAGCCCCTCGAATTGCAAGGTGCGTTTTACACGGGTGACCTGTTTTGCAAGTCGCGGTTGTTTCGGACGCGAGAAAGGGTACATGCACGAGCGAGTTAGCGTGGGGAAGCGGGGTATGTGCAAGTATACGTAGGTGGTGACCGGGAGTGAACGGGATTCTTTGTCGCGGGTGGGGGATTTGGAAACACAGAGGCACAGAGGCACAGAGAGTGGGAGGAAGGCCGGAGGTTCCGAGGAAGACCTTCGCTGCCCGGCGGTGTTTAATCTCAAATATGCTGATTCCTAAGACTTGTGAGCCCCTTAGCCCTCAAGCTCTCCGTCCCTGTGCTCTCCGTCCCTGTGCTCTGAGGCTAAGAATTCCCTCACACCTCCGTTCGCTCCCCCCTCCGATCTCTCTCTCCTCCGAGATCCCTCAACCCTCTGTGCCTCTGTGAGCTCTGTGTTTCAATTTTTTCCATTCACCCCTACTTCTGCACCTTCAGCAAGAAACTTGGATTTGACGTTTCGAAGCGGTGTTTTTCGAGTTGGTAGGTACCTCTGGATATCTGAATCATCCAAAGTTGCGGCTCGAGTTGAAGTTGGTTCATAAGATATTTCTGAAGCTCAACCACATCCTCCATGCTCATCACGTTGACGACGAGGGTGCCGCCGGGTTGCAAACGAGGCCAGCACGAGTCGACAAGGTCAGAGACGCTTCGGCCACTTCCCCCAATGAAAATCGAATGCGGATCGGGCAAAGAATCCCAAGCCTTCGGGGCTTCTCCAAGTACTCCAACGAGGTTCTTTACCTCGAATTGCTTCGCGTTTTCCAACAACAATCCATAGTCTTCCGCATCCATTTCGATGGCATAGACTTTTCCCGACGAAGCGATCTGGGCTGCTTCGATCGCCACCGAGCCGCTTCCGGCCCCGATATCCCAAACGATGGATTGTGGTTTGAGATTTAGTTCGCTCAGCGCGATGGTTCGAACTTCGCTTGGCGTAAGCAGACCCCGTTTCGGTCGGCTTTGTCGGAAGAATTCATCGGGGTTGCCGAAGAGTCGTCGTTGGTTGCTTAGCACCTGTTGGTCCGGGGCACCGTTGTGGCGAACCAAGACGAGCACGTTCAGGGGAGAAAACTTTTGTTGCGTAAGTGATTTCAGATCGACTCTTGTGACCCGTTCATCGGGAGCTCCAAGATTTTCGCAAACGTACGCGGTGAAGTAGTAGATTCCTTTTTGCAAAAGGATTTCTGCGATCCGAGATGGAGGGATCAATTCTGAAGTGAACAGACCAGCTTTTTCCGAAGACCGGATTTTCTCGACAATCCTGTCGATCGCTTGGTTGGAAACGTTAGCTAAGTAAGCTTCCTCCCAGCTTTCCTTGATCCGAGCAAAAGCTAGTTGCATACTGCTAACGTGCGGGATGACTTCAAAGAGCTCTTTGCCGAGTCGTTCGCAGAGAAACCGAGCCGTGCCGTAAAAAAGGGGATCACCGCTTGCGAGCAAAACCGCGTTTTCGGGAGCGGTTTCCAGGGCGCATGCGAGTCGATCTAAGTCGGGGCCGATGGCGACCTTCGTTCCTTTGTACTCGGGAAAGCGATCCAACAGGGATTCGTTCCCGAGCAACATCGGTGATGAAAGGATCGCATCGAGAGCTTGCTGGGTCAATCCGGGGCGACCGTCGTCGCCGACTCCGACGATGCGAATACGTGGGGTGGACATCGCCTTGGCCTTTCGTAGTTTAGCCGTTGTGTGATTTAGCCGTTGTTGGCATGGGGTTGCATATTCATCATCCGGTAGCGAAGGAAGGCATCGAGGAAGCCTTGGATATCACCACTGAGGACGGTATGAAAGTTCCCCATCTGAAACCCAGTTCGAGCATCCTTCACGCGTTGATCGGGATGCAAGAAGTAGTTTCGAATTTGCGAACCGAATCCGGTCATCGCTTTGCTTTGGTATTTCGCAAGCTGTTCCGCTTCACGCTTTTCTTCCTCGATACGAGCCAAGCGAGAGCGGAGCATCTTCCAAGCCGCTGCACGGTTCTTGTGCTGGCTCCGTTCGTTTTGGCATTGGACAGCGATCCCGGTCGGGATGTGTGTGAGTCGAATCGCGGAGCTTGTTTTGTTCACGTGCTGACCACCTGCACCCGAAGCTCGGAACACATCTTCGCGAACGTCCTTCTCCGCAATTTCGATATCGACCGAATCGTCGATTTCTGGGGATACGTCGACGGCTGCAAAGCTCGTTTGTCGTTTTCCTTCGGCGTTGTAAGGGCTGATCCGCACCAGTCGATGGATCCCTTCTTCACCCTTGAGATATCCATAAGCGGATTCGCCACGAACGGCGATGGTCGCTTGGGTAATCCCTGCTGTCTCGTCATCGGACCGGTCGAGTAGTTCGACACTGAATCCGTGTTGCTGAGCCCAAGCGGTGTACATTCCAAGGAGCATCTCAGCCCAGTCGTTCGCATCCAGACCACCTTCGCGAGCATGCACCGAAAGGATCGCTCCGCAATCGTCGTTCGCTCCATTGAGCAATGATCGGATTTCTAACTGCTCAATGCGTGGCTCGAGGACTGCGAGTTCTGCTTGGACTTCGTCAAGAATCGATGGATCTTCTTCAGCCATCGCAAGGAGTTCACCGAGGTCTTCGCAGCGACCTAGCACATCGCGAAGTGGCTCGACGACTTTGCGGAGGTTCTTCAGGTCTTGGACGACCCCCTGGGCTCGTTCTTGAGAGTCCCAGAAAGTTGGAGAAGCCATTTCAGCTTCAAGTGTTACGATGCGTGCGGACTTTCCTTCGTAGTCAAAGCCCC
>Ga0214163_1000242_pt1 | contig 25846 bp, 27 predicted proteins | sample LakMenepilimnion_2_FD_153001 | JGI IMG/M metagenome (GOLD analysis project Ga0214163, IMG submission 153001) | Freshwater microbial communities from Lake Mendota, WI - Practice 15JUN2010 epilimnion v4 | ecosystem: Environmental > Aquatic > Freshwater > Lake > Epilimnion/Euphotic zone | place... | reverse complement strand
CTTATAATTGGTATTTAAATAATCAAGAAAAAATTAATAATAAATAATTATGTCAGGACATATAAATCTAGATTCGAATGCTGGAAACTTACTTTATCAATATTCTAAAAAAAATGATGTAAATATTATTTTTGAAATTGGAACGTGGAACGGCTTAGGCACAACTAATTGCATATATCAAGCTATTAAAGATACAAATAAAAAACTAATAACTTGCGAAACCAATCTTGAAATGTATGAAATAGCCAAATCAAATTTAAAAGATAAATCTGAAATAACTCTTTATAAAGGCAAAGTTACCAATGAAATGGTTGATGTGGATGATTTTGATGACTCGTTTCATCAAAAATACTCAAAAGAAGAAAAATCAAAATGGAGAATAAAAGATTTTGAAGACGTACAACAATCAGAATGCATTTTTTCAAAAATTCCTGAAAGAATAGATTTATTGGTTTTAGATGGCGGTGAATTCAGCAGTTATCATGAATATCTATTATTAAAATCACGATCAAAATATATCTTTCTTGACGACACTGTCGCTCCATCAATTAAAAATCATAAATCAAGATTAGATATGATTAAAAATCACACAACCATAGTTGATTGCACAAACGAAAGATACGGATATTATTTAGGTAAAATTTAATATAAAATATGAAAATAATAGTAACTGGCATACTCGGTCAAGACGGCGCAAATATGGTTGAGTATCTTCTGAAAAATACTGACGCTAAAATCTTTGGCATGATTCGGCGCACATCAAATCCAAATTTTGTAAATTGCAATAGTTTTATTAAAAACCAAAGGTTTCAATTAGTTTATGGAGATCTTTCAGATAGCGTTAGTTTAGATAATCTCGTAAGAGATATTCAGCCTGATTATTTTATTAATTTTGCCGCTCAAAGTTTTGTTGGATGTAGTTGGGAAATTCCGCTTCAAACGTTCGATGCTAACGCCACTGGAGTTGCTCGATGCTTAGAAGCTGTTCGTCGCTTTCAACCAAAATGTCGTTTTTACTCTGCTGGATCTAGTGAAGAATTTGGAGATGTGCAGTATAGCCCACAAGACATTCATCATCCCGTGAGACCTAGAAGTCCATACGGAGCCAGTAAAGCTGCTGCTCGTCATCTAGTGAAGGTCTATCGCGAGTCTTATAATTTATATGCTGTTCATTCTATTCTTTTTAATCATGAAGGCACAAAGCGCGGCGAAGAATTCGTAACAAGAAAAATCAGCAAAGGCGTTGCTCGCATATACCATGCTATTAAAAACAATCAATCATTTTCTCCGATTGAGCTTGGAAATTTAGACGCTCAAAGAGACTGGTCAGATTCTGAAGATTTTGTCGATGGTGTTTGGAAAATAATGAATCAAGAAAAACCAAAAGATTACGTTCTCTCAAGCAACGAAACGCACACAATTAGGGAATTTATTAATAAATCTTTTCTCTGTGCCGGTATAGATGGAGTTTGGCACGGCTCTGGGCAACAAGAAGAAATGAGCATTTCTACTGAATACGCCATCAAAAACGAAATTCAATCATCAATTTTAGTTAAAATTAATCCTAAATTTTACAGACCCGCCGAAGTTGAGCTTCTTTTGGGGGACTCGACTCCAGCCAGAAAAGAATTAGGTTGGAAACCAAAAATTTCCTTTGACAACCTCGTAGAACGTATGGTAAAGTACGACATAGAGATTTTTAAAATCTAGTGTATAATACTTTTTACCATGAACGATGAATTAAATATTCTGTCTTCTTCTTTTTTAGCACAATATAAAAACAAACAGCCCAACTGGGGCTTTAGCGGTCTTGGATATATTGTATACAAAAGAACTTATGCTCGCCAAAAGGAAGATGGAACGACAGAAGAATGGAATGAAACAGTAGAACGTTGTATCAATGGCGCACAAAAAATTGGCGCACAATATACAAAAGAAGAAGCAGAACGTATTTATGATTACGTTTTCAATTTAAAATGCAATTTTGCAGGTCGAATGCTTTGGCAACTCGGCACTTCAACTGTAGATCGTTTTGGAGCGAATTCTCTTCTTAATTGCTGGGCAACAGCAATGCGCGAGCCAAAGGCTTTTTTGTTTCTCTTTGAGAACCTAATGCTTGGCGGCGGTGTAGGTTATAGTATTCGTCGTGAAGATGTTCACGAACTACCAAAGATTAAGAAAGGTGTAAATGTTATTCATGAAGCAACTAAAGACGCTGATTATATTGTGCCAGATAAACGCGAAGGTTGGGTTAATCTACTTTCTAAAGTTCTGGATGCTTTTTACGTTACAGGTAAATCGTTTTCGTATTCAACTATTCTCATCAGAGGTTACGGCGAACCAATCAAGGGTTTTGGCGGAAAAGCTAGTGGCCCACAAATCCTTATTGACGGAATCGATAAAATCACAAAGATATTCCAAGCTCGCGAAGGCAAAAAACTTCGCTCGATTGATGTGTTGGATATCTGCAATATTATTGGCAGTGTTGTTGTCGCTGGCAATGTGCGGCGCAGTGCGGAAATCGCTCTAGGCGATCCTGATGATATTCTTTATCTTCGCGCCAAGAATTGGGGTTCTAGCAACGTTCCAAATTGGCGAGCAATGAGCAACAATACTATCTATGCAGATAGCTACGATCATGTTCTTGAAGAAGTTTGGAAAAATGGATACGAAATAAATAAAGATTCAGGTTATGCAAATGGTGAGCCTTATGGATTCTTTAACCTTCCTCTTTCTCAAAAATTTGGACGCATTAAAGATGGGCCAATTTCTGAAAATCTTCTATATCCAACAGATGTAGATAATTGTGAAATGACAAATCCATGCGCTGAAATCAGCCTTGCAAATTATGAGTGCTGCAACCTTTCTGAACTTTATTTAAACAACATTACCTCTAAAGAGGAATTAATTGACTGTGCAAAACTTCTTTATAAAACTCAAAAGGCTATTGCTGCGTTACCTTTCATACACGAAGAAACTAATCGTATTGTCCACAAGAACATGCGCCTTGGCCTTGGCGTTACTGGCGTCTGCCAGTCTCTTGATAAGCTTGATTGGCTTGATGATTGTTATGTTGCTCTACGCAATTTTGACAAGTCTTGGAGTAAGCATCGTGGTTGGCCTGAAAGCATTAAGCTTACAACCATCAAACCCAGCGGAACATTAAGTTTACTTGGTGGAGCTACTCCCGGTGTTCATCCAGCTTTTAGTGAATATTATATGCGTACAGTACGCATGTCTAGCTCTGACAGTCTCGTTCAAACATGCAAAGACATGGGTTATCATGTAGAGTTCATTATTAATTTTGATGGAACTGAGAATCGTGATACGGTTGTTGTCTATTTCCCATGCAAGACCCCTGAAGGATCTATCCTTACAAAGAATATGGATGTTATCAAGCAGCTTGATATGGTTAAAAAGTTACAAACCATTTGGTCAGATAACGCTGTTTCTGTAACCGCTTATTACAAACCAGAAGAACTTGAGTCTCTTAAAGTTTGGCTAAAAGATAATTACGAAAACAATATTAAGAGCGTCAGTTTTCTTTTGTTCAAGGATCATGGATTCAAACAAGCTCCATATCAAGAAATTGACGAAGCCGCGTATTTAGCAGCCAACGCTAAAGTTAAACCTTTAATTACCATCCTATCAGGAAACATTGAAATGCTAGATATGGCTGAATGTGCCGGTGGCGCATGCCCAATTAGATAAAAGTTGAAAAACATTTTCACAAATATAACATAAACTACATATACAAATATGAGCAAGACTACAGCAAAGACAATGACTAAGACCGCCACCGCTTCCGCTAAGGTTGCAAAGCCCACTGGAAAGCCTCCAGTTCCAGCCAAGCCTCCAGTAAAGAAGAAGTAATAGTCAATTAAAAACAAAAAAAGCCGCTCTAAAAAGCGGCTTTACTTTTTTCTACACATTGTTAAATTAGTGTAATTTTAAATGTGAATTTAATATTAGATTTTTCTGAGCTTATTGCAAAAAAAAGACAAGGCCCAAAAAGCTCGGCCCAAACTCCAGCGAAGCCAGATGAACGTAAGAAAGGCTCTAGCGTAAATAAACCGGGATCTGCTGGCACAAGCCCAGATGCTAAAGAGAAAGCTAAAGAAGCATTAAACAAAAAAAATGAAAAACAATTAGTAAGTAAAGCTGAAATTACTTTTAGTCAAAAGGTAACTAACGCTTTAAAAGAAAAAGTAAAAAATCACAACGCTAAACATTCTAAGAAAGTAACTCTTGGACAATTAAAGAAGGTATATCGTAGAGGCTCAGGTGCGTTTAGCTCTAGTCATAGACCAGGACAATCAAGAGCAGCTTGGAGTATGGCAAGAGTGAATACATTTTTAAGAATGCAAAGTGGTGGTAAAGTTAAAGACGCTTATCGTCGCGCAGATCAAGATATAGCCAACTAATAATATGAACGACAAAATAGTAGACATTTATTCATTTAATGATTTTGAAGAAGCTGATTTTAATGAATCTCTTTCTGATCTTAAACAATTTGGTGTAAATGAAGATGAATTAAATCTTAATTTCGTTAATATAGAAGATTAAAAAATGAACATATCGGTAAATTTTAGCAACGAAATACGAGCATCAAAAGATAAGAAGACTTTAAATAAACCTTTTAGAACGTCTAAAGGGCCAAAGAAGTTTTCTGTTTACGTCAAAAACGAGAAAGGCAATATTGTAAAAGTTAATTTTGGCGATCCAAATATGGAGATCAAACGCGACGATCCCGCTCGTAGAAAGAGTTTTCGCGCTAGACATCAATGCGATACAAACCCCGGTCCTCGTTGGAAAGCTAGATATTGGTCATGTAAAATGTGGGAATCAAAGAAGTCTGTAACTGATTATACTTCTAAAGGTGGAGTCGATGATGTTGTTCATCAATGGGATGGCATTACCTTGTGGGAAGAATCTGATCTTTTAAAATTAGCTCCTCATTTAGCTCAAGCTGAAGAAATTGCTGAAGAAATAGAAACTGAATCCGAAGATGTAAACGAAGATGCTTCTGAAATGGCAATTGCGCAATTGGCTTATATTTCAGACTATTCTAAAGATTTGCTCGATAAACTTAACGCTAATCCGAAGATGTCTGAAGCGATTGAACCTTGGGTTCAAAGCAAAATTACTTTAATGGAGGATTATTTATTTGCTGTTTATAATTATCTTGTATATTCTCAAAAAGCAGAAGAAGATAAAAACGTAATTGAAGCTGGAATGAGAATTTTAAATATTAACGCTTCATGCAAACACTATAATAGTGAAGGAATCATTAAAGAAATTAAAGATCTTCCTGATAACATGGGTAAAATAATTGCTTACGAAGTTATCAACGATGGAGCTAATTTCAAAAAAGGTGATATTTTAACAAAAACAATAGATCAAATAAAAACCCTAGAAGGTAATAAATAACATGAAATCAAATATAAAATTCGATACAAAAAACCTCATAGCTGAAATCTCCATCTCTAACATAATGGAGGAAGATGAAGCTGAAATGCATAGCGAATATATGAGCGAGTGTATGCTCAAAGACGAATCTTTGATCAACACTGCCGGAATGAGTACAAGTGATGCTAAATATATGTGCGGCATGTCATATATGAAGAATCGCTCGATGCTTACTGAAATGGCTGGTCAGTTGACAGAAAAACAAAAAACACTACCTCCAGCACTTCAAAAAGCTATTCTAAAAAAGATGCAAAAAGAAGGCAAATTAAACGACGAAGGCAAGAAAGAAGCTGGCGAATCACCAGAAGCTGAAAAGTCTGAAGCTGCTCAGGTAGCCGTTTTTCCAGAAACCCCTGCCGCTCCATCAGGAAATATTACTCCAGATGCAGCCATCGAAGGCTTAAGTATAGACGAAAAACTAAAATTGCAACAGCAAAAATCTGCTATTAAAAACCCTGATCTTCAGAGTGCTGGCTTCAACCCAAAAGCTTAATAAAAAATAAATCAAAATAAACCGCTGGGAAACCAGCGGTTTTTTGCTGTTGACATCTCTGGTTTTCATGCTACCCTATCGAGGATGAATAAAAGAGAGTTGCTAAGAAAGCTTTTGCATATTCCTCAAAAAGTGCCTGTTTCATTTTGGGGAAAACAGTTTAGAATATTAAATTCTCTACTAAAGAAGTTTCCTGATTTAAAATTCTGGGAACAGCTTGTCGTAGTTAAAGTCAATTGTTTGACTTTATATGCAGGAGAAGACGCAAACGGCATTGCAGATAAATATAAGAAATATATTTTTCAACCTGAATTCAAAAATACAGAAGTTCAGATTGGCGAAAAGACTGGACAAGACTACAATATTAGTATAAGACCTAAGACAGTTAAAGACTTTTTAAAATGACTAAGAAAACAAAAGAAGTAAAAGTAGAAACAGAAAGTGGTAAAATAATCACTTCTCAAGATCAACTAAAAAGTTTCTTGAAGAACAATAAAGATTCGCATTATAATTTTGAAGAAAGTATAGAGTATAAAATTTCTAGCGGAAGCCTTCTTCTTGATTACTTTTTAAATGGCGGCATTGGTACTGGGCTGCATCGTTTCTGCGGCATCAATGAAGGCGGCAAAACTAGCTGTGCGCTTCAGTTCATGAAGAACTTCTTAGATCAACCTAAGAAGCGTAAAGGCTTTTATATCAAAGCCGAAGGGCGATTGAGCAAGGAGATGATTGCTCGTTCTGGAGTTAAATTCGTATTTAATGATGAAGAGTGGGTGGAAGGCACATGTTTTGTATTTGAATCTAATATTCATGAAACCGTATTTGATTCAATGCGAGAACTAGTTGGAAAAAACGACGAAAAGATTCAATATTTCTTTTTACTCGATTCTGTCGATGGCTTGATTCGTAAAGGCGATTTAGAAAAAACTTTTGAAGAATCTCAAAAAGTTGCCGGTGGCGCAGTTATTGCCGCCGATCTAATGAAGCGCATGTCCATTGCGTTGCAAAAACGTGGTCATGTTGCAGTTTTCGTTTCTCAAGTTCGTGCTGACATCAAGCTCGATCCTTATAGCAAGGCTCCAATTCGTCAAACTACAGCTACAGGCGGAAACGCTTTATTACATTTTGCTAATTGGATTTTTGAATTTGATTCTCGCTTCAAGGGCGATTTGATTCTTGAAGATCCTACTGCTTCTTACGATGAACAAAAGAATCCTTATCTAGGTCATTTTGTAAAAATTATAGTTAAAAAGTCGCCAAATGAAAGAACTAACTGTACTATTCGTTATCCTATTAAGTACGGAAGAAAGAACGGAACATCAAATTGGATCGAAAAGGAAATCTTTGACTTTCTAACTATGTGGGAGATTGCCATTAAAAAGGGAGCTTGGATTAGTTTTGATGAAGAGTTTCTGAATATTCTAAAAGAAGCCGGGTTCACAGACTTTCCTGCTCAGATTCAAGGTTCTGCTAAATTTGAACAGATGGTCAATAACAACGAAAAGTTGAAATCGTTTTTCTTTAAATACATCAGTGAAAACTTATTAAATTTTGGCGATGGAATTTCTATCACTGAGTAATAAAAAAAGACGTTGCAAGAACGCTCGCAATTATTTAATTGATTGGAGCGCGAATAGTCGTAGTAAGTTTCAAACAGAAGCTAAGAAATTTTTAAGCAACTATTGGCAACAAAATATTGTGTTTGAAGAGTTTCCAATAGTTGGAACTCGTCTTACTTTGGACTTTTATAACGCTAATAAAAAGATAGCTATAGAAGTTCAAGGCAGACAACACACTGGATTTGTTAAGTTCTTCCATACAAATAGAATGAATTTTCTTCATCAACTCAATAGAGATAAGAAAAAAGAACGTTTTTGCGAACTTAATAAAATTACACTTGTAACTATATTTGAAAATGATACTATAAATAAAGAGCTTTTCGAGAGTCAAGGTGTAATATTATAATATGAAGAGAGATTCACAATCAGAGAATTTTAAACAGTTTAAAATTCCTGAAAACTATTTTAATAAACTCTATGAGTTTACTGGTTCCGATGAATCCTCCAAAGGATTTATAGTGGCTTACGTCTCTCAAGATGGATGCCCAATGATTTATACCAAAGTCTCCAACCCAATCGTTGAAATGGGACTCGTCAAAGCTCTCGAAAAATATTTAAACGAAGTGAACAATAGTCAAGATTCGATTGACATCACCGATGAAGAGTGATAATGTGCGGTTGGCATGATTTATTCGTATGATTTAGAGACTCAGTTGCTTGCTGGATTGATTAAATATCCAGAACGATATTCAGATGTCGCTGTTTTTATAACTGAAAAAGACTTTTGGAGCGAAAGTTCCAAAATTAATAGAACTATCTTTTGCGTGCTTCGTCAAGCAATCGATAACGGAGAAAAAATTGATGATGTAGTTATTTCTCAAAGAGTAAAGAACTTTGGAGTAACTTTCGAAGATAATATTAATCCATCAGATTATATTGAATCACTATCTCTTAAAAAGCTATCTCCAGAATCAATTATTAGCGTTGCTAAAGAATTAAAGAAATACACTATACGTCGCGAAATAGCGATGTGTGGAGCAGAAATAAACAAGAAGATGAAGTCAATATCTCCATCTTCTGATTACAATGTCATTATTGAGACTGCTGATAAGCTTTATAATGATCAGATTAATTTGTACGAAACTGGCAGCGATCAGCCAGAAAACATCTTTTCTGAAATGGAAGCTCTTATTGAAGAGCGAGGAAACAATCCAGTTACAGAATTTGGATTTGCTGGGCCTCATCCTAAAATTCAAGATATGTACGGCTCTCTTTTGAGACCGGGTAATATCACAGTTATTGTAGCTCGTTCAGGCGTAGGTAAAACTCAATTCTGTTTAGATTTCACTACAAAAGTATCTGAACAATACGAAGTTCCAGTTCTTCATTTTGATAATGGAGAGATGAGCAAAGAAGAACTTATTTTTAGACAATGCGCTGCAATGTCTAAAGTTCCAATGTATTTACTAGAAAGCGGCAACTGGCGAAAGGCTGGCGCAGAAGTTGTAGATAATGTTAGAGCAGTATGGAACACCATCAATAAACGCTACAAGCATTTATATTATTATAATGTAGGCGGAATGAGCGTTGATGCTCAGATCAGCGTTTTAAAAAGATTCTACTACTCCAAGATAGGTCGCGGAAATCCTATGATTTTTAGTTTTGATTATATTAAAACTACAAGCGAAAGCGGAGGTAATAAAACAGAATGGCAACTTGTTGGAGAAATGGTCGATAAATATAAACGCTGCATTCAGAAAGATATAGTAAGCGACAAAGGACCATGTATATCAATGATGACTTCTGTACAGTCTAATCGCGCAGGTATTGTCACGAACAAAAATTCATCAAGTATAACTGATGACGAAAGCATTGTTTCTCTTTCTGATCGTATTACTCAATTCTCATCTCACATGTTTATTCTAAGACAGAAAACATCTGATGAATTACAGAACGAAGTCAGCTTCGGAACTCATAAGTTTATCAACGTGAAAGCTCGCCATCTTGGCAAAGATATTGCAGGAGCTATTAATCCAGTAAAGCTCGCAGACGGTACTCTTAAAAAGAATTTTGTTAATCTTGAGATCGCTAACTTCTGTGTTTCAGAAAAAGGTGATTACAGAGATATAGTGGACGCTCTCGGCGCTAATGCAAATGTAATTAAAGATAACGATGACGACGTACCTAACCTCCATTAACAATCGAGCGGAAGTTATAGAAAAAACTTTGATTGATTTAGGATATCAATTATCAGATCGCGGCAAGTATTGGCAATGTAATGCTATTTATCGTGATGGCGACAACAGAACCGCTTTACAAATTTGGAAAGACACTGGAATCTGGAAAGATTTCGTTGCTAACACAACATATCAACCTTTTAAAAGATTACTTGAACTATCTTGCAAAGATGATTCTAAAATAGATGAAATTTTACATTCAATCAAGAACAACAACGATCCTTGTATAGAATCAATTAGAACGCCCAAAATGGAATCAGACCAATTTTTTGACCATGAAGAAGTAAAAACATTGCTTCCTCATTATGATTTTTACAATAAAAAAGCCATAAGTTCACAAACTCTTGAGCTTTATCGATCTGGTTTTTCAATGTCTGGAAAGATGAATGGCCGATTTGTGTTTCCGATATTCGATGAAAATAAAAAAGTAATAGGTATCAGCGGAAGACATTTGCTATGGAAACCAAACAGTTCCGCTCCTAAGTGGAAACATATTGGCAGAAAAGGTAATTGGATATATCCTATAAATATTCAAGGAGAAGAAGATAATGTGTTCAAGAGAACTATTGAAGAAAAACGAAAAATAATTCTTGTTGAAGGAATCGGCGATAGTTTAGCTTTGTCGCAACAAGGTTATTATAATCATCTTGTTATTTTTGGTCTTGAAATAAGTTCTAAACAATTGTCATATCTAATGTCTTTGTCTGTGGACGAAATAATAATCTCCACAAACAACGATGCCGATAAAACTGACAATCGCGGCTTACAAGCTGCTATTAAAATATTCTTAAAACTTATTAAATACATTGATATTGATAAGGTTAAAATTATGCTTCCTATCTGTAAAGATTTTGGTGAGATGTTGGAAAAAGATATTTCAATGGAAAGATGGGAAAATAAGAAAAGGAATAGGATAACTCAAGTGGAATACATTCTTGACTATGTGTATAATAACGACAAGGATAAGAAGGTTATTTCTATTCTTAAAGATTACCTAGAAAGCTTAAACCTTTGAAAGAAACATTATCAGCCAGCAAAATTAAAACGCTAAAATCCTGCTCATGGCAGTATTGGTGCAAATATATTTTAAAACTTCCAGACAAGACTAACTCTGGAGCTTTGATTGGAGATACTGTTCATATTATTCTTGAATGCCTTGGCTCTGCAAGACACAAGAGTCATTACAATAAGATAGTAAAGAATAAAGACATTTTTGCATCTAAAGCTATAAAAAGAATGGTGCATAAACACATTAAGAGAAAAAATCTTAATGAGACTACTGATTTAGAAAATATTCGTTCAATGGCTTTGAATGGTTTGACTTACGATTTCTTCGGAAAGAAATACGGCGAACCTACAGAAGTCGTGTCAGAAAAAGATTTTGAAATAGTTGTCCAAGAAAAAGGCATCGAATACAAAATAAAAGGATTTATAGATAAACTCTTTATCTATGGAAATCATGGAGTCGTGTTAATAAGAGACTTCAAAACAAATAAAAAGAAATACGAAGGCAAAGAAGTTACTGATAATCTACAAGATTACATGTACACGCTTGCTATTAGAAAGCTTTACCCTGAATTAAAAGATGTAAAAATGGAATTCTTGTTTTTGAAACAAGATCTAAATGATGGTGGAGCCATGCCAATGCATCCTAAAGATAAGTATGAGCTTTTAGGTTTTGAACATGAGTTAAGTGGTTATCAAAAATACGCTGACTCTTTCGTTGAAAAGACCGCTACATCTAACATGGCCGCGAATCAAGGGATGCCAAAAGATGGTAGCTTTTCAGGAAAACTTTTATGTGGTTTTGCTAAAGAGCCTAATCAGATCAAAAAAGATGGAACTCCAATGTGGTATTGCACATATAAATTTGGATTTGATTATTATGCGATTGTAGACAAAGACAACAAGATTAAAAAGTCAGCATTCACAAAAGAAGAACTAGAGAAAATAAAGTTGCAAGAAGGAGACAAGATAATAAAAAACAAATATGATGGATGTCCTTGTTTTAAACCTAAACCTGCTGAAACTCCTGATGATTTTGACGCTTTCGACCTTGACAAGTTTTAGTCTTTTGCTAAAGTGTATGCAGCATGCTGCCATTGTTTAAATCACACTTTAGTATAGGAAAATCTATACTAACTTTAGATGATCCAAAAAAAGTAACTGAAGGTGGATCAGATAGCGTTTTTAAGATCGCAAAAGATAACAATCTTAAACAAGTCATTTTAGTCGAAGACACTTTAATTGGTTTCTTTGAGGCGTACAAGCGCAGCAAAGAGATGAGCATTCAATTAATATTTGGTCTTAGATTATCAATGAGAAATTCGGCTTTGCCAGAAGATGAAGGAAGCCAACATAAGATAATCATCTTTGCAAAAGATGATCTCGGATGCAAGCTGCTTAATAAAATATATTCTAAAGCATTTTGCACTAATACTGGATTCTTAGATTATAATGATCTTAAAGACTTATGGAGCGAAGATTCTCTCAAGCTCGCTATTCCATTTTACGATTCGTTTATTTATATAAATAACCTATCTTTTGGAAATGCCGTGCCTGATATTTCTTTTACAAAACCAACCTTATTCTTCGAAGAGAATGATTTGGCATTAGACTTTATTTTAAAAGAGAAGGTGAAAGAATTTTCTATTAACAATGATATCCCAATGACTAAAGTTCGTAGCATTTATTACAACAAAAAGTCAGACGTTAAAGCGTTTATGGCTTATAAGATAATTTGTAATAGAACTTTTGGTCGAGATAGATCTTTAGATAAACCAGAACTGCCGCATTTTTGCAGCGATAAATTTAGCTTCGAAGCTTGGAAGGAAGAGAATGTTACGATTTAATAAAGAACAAAAATACATTTGCTTTGATTTTGAGACCTGCCATCTCAATCTTTTAGACAACAGCAATAAACCTTGGCAACTAAGCTATTTAATAGCTAAAGGTAGCAACATAATTAAAGAAGTAGATAATCATATCTATTGGCCTGATTTAAAGCTTTCTGAAGGAGCCAAACTCGTCACTCATTTTGATGAGCGCAAATATCGTTCACTAGCAGTTGATCCAAAAGAAGTGTTGGCTGCGTTTGAGGAGATCATTTATGATGATCAATACTTAATTATAGGACAAAATCTTCTTGGTTTTGACGTTTATATCCACAACACATACAGAAGACTTCTCGGTTATAAAAGCGACTTCTCTTACGTTAAGAGGATTATTGATACCAACTGTATCGCCAAAGCAATTAAAAAGAATCTAAAACCCCAAAGAGATTCTGATTTTACTTTCTGGCAGTATAGATTAAATGATTTTCGAGAAAAAGGCTTGAAGACCAGCATTAAAACTCAATTGAAAGAATATAAGATTGACTTTGACGAGAACATGCTACATAATTCTATGTACGACGTTCAGATGAATTTTAAGATTTTTCAGAAGCAGCTTTGGCAAATTGAAATATGAATTTTTTACAAGACATAAAGCCTTATGATAACGCCATGCTTCCCGGCGTTCGATTGCCACAGATCTCTATCGAAAGTAAATATTACGATTTGTTGAGCATACCCACTTCTTCAGATAATTTTACATTTCTGAAGACTTTGTGTTACAAGAGTCTAAATAACTTAGGATTAAATAATAATCAATATGTTGAGCGAATGGAGATGGAGTTAGAAATCTTCAAAGAGCTTGACTTCGTTGACTATGTACTTCTCAACTGGGATATTCTTAATTTCTGCCATGAAAATAATATTCCAACTGGTGCTGGCCGTGGTAGTGCTGCGGGTTCTTTGGTTTTGTTTATCGTGGGTGTTACGAAAGTCGATCCAATAAGATACGAGTTGTTCTTTGAGCGTTTCGTTAGTCGCTCTCGCGCAAAGAAGATTATTAAAGATGACATAACTTATCTTGACGGTTCTTTGCTTCCTGACGTTGATAACGACATTAGTTATGATCGACGTATTGAAGTAATTAAATATATCGAGCAAAAGCATCTAGGTAAAACATCAAAGATATTAACTCTTAACACTTTATCTAGTAAACTTTGCATCAAAGAATGTGGAAAAATTGTCGGCGGTCTTTCCGAGACAGAGGTAAACGAAGTCAGCGATAATATTCCAAAACTATTTGGTCGAGTTTTTGAATTAGAAGAGGCTTATAAAGCTAACGATAAATTCAAAGCTTGGGTGGATCAGAATAAATTCGTTTTCGAAATAGGAAAGAAGATTGAAGGCTTGAACAAGAATACTGGCGTTCATCCTTCCGGTATCGCTATTTCTTATTACAAGATTGAAGAAGTCTGCCCAGTACAAAAGACTTCGGATGGCGATTTAGTTAGCGGCTACGATATGAATTATGTAGCTGAGTTGATGGTGAAGTTTGACGTTCTTGGGTTGAGGACTTTAACTGTGGTTAGTGAGGTTTGCAAGAGGTTAAATATACAAATGGCTTCTATTGATCCAGAAGATCCTTTTATTTATGAAAACTTGCAGGGTCTTAGAACTCCACAAGGATTATTTCAAATTGAAGCTGAAACTAATTTTAAAGTATGTCGTAAAGTTCAACCCAAGTCGCTAGAACAACTTAGTGCAGTGGTGGCTATTGCTCGCCCCGGTGCTTTGGACTTCGCTGATCAGTACGCTACATATTCCGCATCAGGAGTATTCCAATTGGTGCATGATTTCTTTAAAGACGAGCTTTCATACACTGGAGGCATTCCTCTCTATCAGGAGCAATTAATGAAGATGGCCGTGCGTCTTGGATTTACTCTTGATGAATCTGAACAGTTGCGTCGAATTGTTGGTAAAAAGAAAGTAGATCAAATGCCAGCTTGGCAAGGCAAGATCCGTCAAAAAGTTACAGAGCAGAATTTAGACCCAGCAATTGGAGATGTGCTATGGAAGGTAGCTGAAGACTCAGCAAATTATTCTTTTAATAAATCGCACTCGATTTCATACGCTATTTTAGCTGCATGGACGATTTATCTTAAATTCAAATATCCACATGAATTTTTCTTAGCTCTTCTTCGATTGTCTAAATTTGAACCTGATTCACATCAAGAAATTAACAAAATATCTAAAGAGTTAGTATTCTTTGACATTAAACTTTTGCCTCCTGATCTAGCCAAGTCATCTCTTGATTTCAAGATTGAAGATGGAAATATTAGATTTGGTTTGAATTCTATCAAAGGCGTTTCAGAAAAGACTCTTCAATCTCTTCAGAATTTTCGCGAAACAACTACTCCCACAAAATTCGATATCTTTATTTCTGCAAAACAAGCAGGAATTAATATAGGCGTACTTTCATCTTTGATTCAAGCTGGAACTCTTGGCTCATATACTCATCGACGATCACGCTTGGTCCTTGAAGCTCAAGCTTTTAATGTCTTAACAGACAAAGAAAAGAAGTTCGCTTGTAGTGTCGGCCCAAAATACGATTATGATATCTTAAATATTATTAGTGAATGCGCGTTCAAAGCTCAATCTCTTAATGAAAGCGGAAAACCATTCATGAATGAAAAGCGTAAGGTCACATTCAAGAAAAAGTATGATGAGTATAAGAAAATCTACGAGCAAAACAAGAATTATGAAAAATTTGCAAACTGGGTCTTTGAAAACAGATTGTTAGGATACACTCCAACAATTAGACTAAAGACAATTTTCCAACAATCTGAATGCACTTTCACAGATACGTTAGAGTTTCATTCTGCTTTTAAAGAAGACAGAATTAAAATGATTGGTGTAATAGATGACGTATATAAAGGAAAGACTAAAAAATCTAACTCTACGTTTTATCGTTTTCAATTAAAGGATGAAGTGGGCAGCATAAGTGCTATGTTTTTAGATGGTGGAAAACATCAGAGATTAACAGAATATCTTGAAGACGGTCTAAAGATACCAGAGAAAGAAAGTATTGTAGTTTTCACTGGCAGAAAAGGAGATGATGTGTTATGGATAGAGAACATAGGAATCTTAGACGAAAAGATCTACATGAAATTATCTGATATAGAATGAAAAATTTAAATCTTACTCCTAGAGCGCAAAAACTAATCAAAGAAGCTTATAAAATAGCTGTAGATTTCAAACACACAGAGATCACGCATCTTCATTTGTTTATAAGTTTTCTTAATCTTAGTCAAAGCCAAATAGAAGAAGCGTTTGGTAATTTTGGAATAGATTCTTTAAAAATAAAAAACAGTGCTATAAAATTTTTAAAAACCAACACTACAGCGCAAAAGAAAGCAGTAACTAGACCTTTATTATCTGAAGGCATAAAGACCATTTTTAAATGCGCCAAGAGTATATCTTCTAAATTTGATCATAAGTATATTGGTTTAGAACATGTATTTATAAGTTTATTTGAAGTGCCTGATCAAAAGTTTGAACTATACTTAATAGATTATAATTATGACTTTGTTAAAATAGTAGATTACGTTGAACAAAAGCTAGAAAACGACGACATGCTTCCAAGTGTTGAAGAAGAAGAAATAAATGTTCCTAATAAAGCGAAGCAAACCTTTGATATTAAGAAGTATAAAATCTTAAACACTTATGCTAACAATTTAAATACACAAGTAGTTAATGGAAAAATTAATAACTTGCATTTAAATAAAGAATTAATACAAAAAATTTCAGAAGTGCTTTGTCGCAAAAATAAGAATAACCCTTTAATTGTCGGCGAAGCTGGTGTCGGTAAAACGGCACTTGTTGAATCTTTGGCTCAAGCGATAGTAAAAGGAGAAGCTTCGGATTTACTTAGTCTTAAACAAATTTATAGCTTAGACATCCCCATGATGATTGCTGGTTGTAAATTTCGCGGCGAATTTGAAGAAAAGATTAAGAACCTATTAAAAGAAATAACTGATGATCCATACATTATTCTTTTTATAGATGAAATTCACACTATTATTGGTGCTGGCAATCCAGAGAATGGAAACGACATGGCTAATATTTTAAAACCATATTTAGCTAGAGGAGAGATCAGTTGTATTGGAGCAACAACATTCGATGAATACAAGAAAACTATTTCAGACGATCCGGCATTATCTAGGCGTTTTCAAATCATCAAAATTGAAGAGCCGACAAAAGAACAAACTTTTAATTTAATTAAAAACATTAAAGGTGGATACGAGAGTTTTCATATTATTGATTTTACTGACGAAGTTTTACGCTTTACTATTAACAGTGCTGAGAAATATATTGAAGGAAGATTCCCTGATAAAGCTTTAGATATTATTGATCAAGTTGGAGCGAAAGTTAAATTGAAAAATTTTGTAAAATCCGCCGAGATGATCAAAATAGAAAAAAAACTTAGCAAATTTGTCGGCTCAAACGAACGAGTTAGCGAAAACAAAAAAATAGCTTCTTTAGAAACTCTTTTAGTTGAATATGAAGAATCAACAAAAAAGATGATAAACAATTGGCGAAATAATAAATATCAAATAACAAACTCTGATATTTTAGAAGTTATTTCTGATAAGACTAACATTCCAATTGATGATTTAAAATTACAAGACTTTGAAAAAGTTAAATCTCTCAAGATCAAACTGAAAGAACAAGTCTTCGGTCAAGAATCTCAAATAGAACATATTTATAAATCTTTAATTAGGGTCAAGGCTGGCTTTCGTAACCCTAGTAAACCAATATGTTCTATGCTTTATGCAGGTCCAACAGGTGTTGGAAAGACCATGACTGCAAAAATTATAGCTGAATCTTTATTCATCAATAAAAACAACTTCATAACAATTGACATGTCTGAATATACAGACAAAGCGGCTGTAAATAAATTAGTTGGTTCTAGCCCCGGTTATATTGGATTTGATAAAGGTGGAGTCCTGACAGAAAAAGTCAGAAAGAATCCATATTCTTTGATTCTCTTCGATGAAATACAAAAAGCCGATGAAGATGTTTTGTATTGTTTATTACAAATCTTAGAAGAAGGCAAGATAACAGACTCTTCAGGAAAAACTGTTGATTTTTCTAATTCCATGATTGTGATGACTACAAATATTGGTGCCGAAAGCATTAATCATTCTGCTATTGGATTTGGTAAACAAAAATCCAGTAAATCAGATGTACTATCATCAATTAAGAAACATTTTCCTGCCGATCTACTTAATCGAATCGATGAGATTGTTATTTTTGATTCCCTTGATGAAGAGAATATCAAATCAATCATAGAAAAAGAACTTCAACTATTTAAAAACGATCTATCTAATAGAGACGTAACTATTAAATATTCTTCAGAAGTTACAAACCACATCTTTAGTAAGATTCAATTTAATAATTTTGGCGCAAGACAAGTTATCAAAACCATTCAACGTGAATTGCAAACTCAAGTTGCAGAAAAAATGCTAGATGCGGACAAGAAATTGAATTTAGAAATTTCTATCAAAGATGGTAATATTTGTGTAATTTAATTAGAATAAAACATTTTAATATTTCTACAGTATATGAATGAACATAACCCTATTTATGGTATAAATCCAAATCCGCCATCATCTAATGACACATTTGATTTTGTGATGCCAGACATTCCTGAACCACCGCAAAATGAAAAGCCAGAACCTAAAGATAGAGATTCTGTAGGTTTTAAATTTGGATTTATTGGTGCTGGTCAAGGTGGCGGAAAATTGGCTGAAACATTTTCTCAAATTGGTTACGCTCGCGTTGGTGTTATTAATACCGCCGATCAAGATCTTGCGACAATTAATGTACCAAATAAAATGAAATTTGGCGAACAACAAGGAGCAGGAAAAAACAGAGAATTCGCTAAACAGGCTTTTTTAAACAGTAAAGAAGATGTCGTTGATTTTATTAAGTCTTCTATCGGTACTGATATAGATCGTATCTTTGTAACAGTTGGTGCTGGCGGTGGAACTGGCGCTGGTGTTTGCTCTGAGCTTGTTAAAACCGTTAAAGAATATCAGAACACGATTAAAGCTGGCTCTCCTTACGTTGGCTTGATTCTAGCTCTGCCAAAACTTTCTGAAGGTAAGAAGGTGAGTCAAAACGCTTATGAAACATTAAAAGAAGCTTGCGAACTAGTAGAACAAAAGATTGTTTCTCCTCTTATCATTCTTGATAACGAAAGAATCAATTCTCTTTATCCAAAATTATCTGTAAATAAATTCTGGCAAGTAGCAAATGCAAATATTTGTTCTTTGTTCCATTTGTTTAACAACATAATTACTAAAAATAGTCAGTATAGCACATTTGACACAAATGATTTCAGAACTGTTCTCGATTCTGGTATTATGGTTTTTGGTGCAGCTAACATTACTAATGTTAGTAGTGAATCCGAGATCAGCAAAGCAGTACGCGAAAATCTTAAGAGAAATGTTCTTTGCGGCGAGCTTGATCTTTCTACTGGTAGCACCGCTGCTGCTGTGGCTATTTGCGATGAAAAGACATTAGATAGTATTCCTCAAGAATACTTAGACAACGCTTTCAATCAATTGAATAGAACTCTTAAAACCAACAGTACAGTTCATCAAGGCGTTTATAAAGGAGTTAAAGAAGGTCTTTCTATATTTACCGCTATCGGAGGCATTGCAACTCCTGTTGATAAACTAGACGCTCTTCTAAAAGCTAGTCAATAAGTGTAATAAATTATATGTCTTATAATCAAGATCTACAATTTTGTTATTTCAATACTGGAACAACTATCACTCCAACAAGCGATAAAGATGTCTATATTGTTTCTGCATTAGCTTCGTTTAGCGGAGATTTTGGCACTGTAACTTTAGGCGCAAATCAATCTTTAAACCCCACTGTTCCAATTAAAATTTCTAGTCCAGTTGTTAGCGGAACGGCTAGAAGTTTGTTCTATTATTTCGAATAATTTGATTAGAAATATCGCAGGATACTAATAATATCCTGCGATATATGAATCTTCAGATTTACAAGCCCAACCCAAAGAATCAAGGTTGTGCAATTAGTTTTCAAATTTCACAAAAGCCAAACAATGAGCCTCAGTTTTATGTAAACTGTATCGCTCAACATTCTTGGAATGATCAGACCAAGACTGCATCATTCGCAGAAAGCAGAAATAATCCTTCAAAGACTATTGCTGTTAAGTTCAACGAATTTGAGCTTGGAGAAATGATCAACGCATTTCAACAAAAGACTTCTTATTCCGCATTCCATTCAAGCGAATCAAATAAGACACAAATTAAACTAGCTCCTTATGAAAAGACTAAGGGCACTGGCGATTACGCTGTAAAGTATACTGCATTCGGTATTTCTTTTATTAGAAACGGTGCTGATACTTTCAAGGTTCCACTAGAACCGGGAGAAGCTGTTAGGTTAATCGCTTTTATTAATAAGTTTTATTCTGTTCTGGACGATTCTCGGAAGATGATTCCAAAGACAGATCAAGCTCCAGCGCAAACGCCAGTACAAAAACGCGAACCAGTTCAAGAATCCGCTCCAAAGACTAAGAAGGTAGAGGCAGTTGTTGCTGATTCAGAAGAAATGGATTTCTAATGCGTAAAAAACGGGTTTTAATTCATAGCAACTTTTGTAAAATGTTTACCGGCTTTGGTAAGCATAAAAAGAATCTATTATCATATCTATATAATACCGGCAAATACGATATAATAGAATTAAGTAATGGATATACTTGGGAATCTGAACAATTAAAATTTGTTCCTTGGGAATCTTACGGTACGTTACCTAGCGATCCAGAGATTCATAAAGAAATAGCTATTGATGAAAGACGTAAAAATGCTGCTGGCTATGGAGCCGAAATGATTGATCATGCAGTAAAAGAATTAAAACCCGATATTTATTTAGGAATCGAAGACGTTTGGGCGTTCAATGGCTTTATAGAAAAAGAATGGTGGAATAAAATTCATTGCATCGTTCATACGACATTAGACAGTCTTCCAATACTTCCTGATGCGGTTAACGCCGCAGACAAGATAAAGAATTATTTTGTTTGGGCATCTTTCGCTGAAAAAGCGATGCATAAACTTGGTCACACTCATGTAAAAACCGTACATGGAACATTAGACGCTTCTTCTTTTTATCGTCTTACTGATGAAGATAGATTAAAATTAAGAAATAGATTTAAGCTATCAGATGAATACATTATTGGTTTCGTTTTTAGAAACCAATTGCGTAAATCAGTTCCAAATTTACTCGATGGTTTCAAACTATTTCAAGAAAATAATAAACAATCCAAAGTAAAACTTCTTTTACATACCTCTTGGAACGAAGGTTGGGATATATTAAAGCTTTTAAAAGAAAAAGAAATTGATACAAAAAACATATTAACTACTTATATATGTAAAAATTGCAACGCTTATAATGTAAAATCATTTTCGTCTCATGTTGTAAATTGTGATTTTTGTCGCACACAAAATAGCTGCGAAACCACCAATGTTAAAACAGGAGTAAACGAACAACAATTGAATGAAATATATAATCTTATGGATGTATATTGTCATCCATTCACTTCTGGCGGACAAGAAATCCCAATTCAAGAAGCAAAACTGACTGAACTAATAACTCTTGTCACTAATTATAGTTGCGGCGAAGACTGTTCCACCGAAGCTAGTGGAGGCTTTCCTCTTGAATGGGCTGAATATAGAGAGCCTGGAACTCAATTCATTAAAGCTTCTACATTGCCAACTAGCATTTTTTCTCAATTACAGCATGTATATAATTTACCATTAGAAACCAAGAAACTATTGGGTAAATCAGCAAGACAATTTGTAATAGATAATTATAGCATAGAAGTCGTTGGTAAGTTTTTTGAAAATTTATTCGATAGTTTTCCGCATGTAGATTATGTTTTTGAAAATAAAAAATTAAAATGCGATGCATTTTACGATCCAGATCCCAATTTACAAGATAAAGAATGGGTAGAATCTTTATATGACAACATCTTAACGAAACAAGATCCAGCAGGTGTCGTTCATTGGATGCAAAGATTAAAAGCTGATCTTAAAAGATCTGATGTATTAAATTATTTCAGAAAAGTAGCTTTGTCAGAAAATCAAAATTCGTTTTTAGATGAAATGCTTTCTTCTCTCAAAGAAAATAAAGATTCAAAAAAAATAGCATTTATTCAACCCAATGGAGTTGAAGAAATTATTATTGCCACATCTTTAGTGACTTCCATTAAAAAGACCTACCCTGATTATGATATTTATTTCTTCACAAGAAACGAGTATTTTGATTTAATAAACTCGCATCCCGATGTTAAAAAAGTATTAAACTATTTTAATAAAATGGATGATCCGTTATTTTTCGAAGGCAAAGGAGCTAACAATAAATATTTTGATATAGTGTTTGCGCCATATCTATCTATTAATAATAATTATTTCAGAAACGCGGAAGATATTATTCAATATAACATATATGAATCTAACTGAAAAAATGGCTTTAGATTGCGGAGTTAAAATCTCCAAACCTTATCTTGATAAATATTTTCTGCCAATCAAAAATGATAATTATATAATTATCGACACAAGAAGCAAAAACGATACTGGTGAATATGATTATTTTAATGATGTCCTTGATCTTATTAAAGATTACTTAAAAGAAGCTAATATAGATGTTTTTCAACTAGCAACCGAGAAAAACATCAAACTTGCTTGCAGTAAATGCTACATAACGATAAACAAAAAACAAGAAAACTATTTGATATCAAAAGCTAAACTGTTGATTTCTAATGAAAATTACAGTTTATACATTGCTTCTGTTTTTAATGTAAAATCTATTGGTTTGTATTCTGTATTCAATCCAAAAAACACACAACCAGTTTGGAATCAAAATTCTCAAATAATTTTAGAATCTGACAGAGACGGTAACTTACCTTCATACGGAAGCTTGAAAGAAACGCCAAAAACAATTAATTTAATTAGCCCTTATGTAATCGCTAAAAACATATTGGATAATTTAAATATTAAAAATGATCTTCATAGATTTGAATTAGTCAGTCTTGGTAATAGTTTTAATCAAAAAATCGTAGAGATTGTTCCAGATTTTATATCTGGAGAAGATTTCATGAAAGGGCGATCAATAAATTTACGACTAGATTACATAAAAAATTTAAATGTTTCTGTGTTTAATTATTGGATGGCTAATAGAAAAGTAAATATTATCACAGACAAAGATATAAACATAAATCTTATAGCTCCTCATAGAAGCAACATCATTCTTATGACTATAATGATGTCAGAAAATATATCTGAAAAATTCTTAAAACACTGCAAAACGATAGGTCTTAAATTAAAAATATTTTGCGACGACAAAGAAAAGCTAAACGAATATAAATTTAAATTTTTAGATTGGGAAATTAATAAAGATTTTGAAAACGATTCAGCTTTGGAAAAACTGCCAACAATTTCAGAGAAGTCTAAATTTATTAGCTCTAAGATTTTAATATCCAAAGGAAAACAATTTTCCTGCAAGGCCAATCATACCTTGAACAAACACCTTGACAATTCAGACGAATGTGTTATTCTCTCAAGAGAGTTCGAAAAAGAAATCGAATTCTTTAAAATCTACAATGAGCGAGAAGAACCCACATCTAACACCCCAATCGCGTAATGCATGGGGTCTAATTCAAGGAATAGATTACAAGACAAATGAAGACGGCTCAATCAACTGGCGAGCAATGGTTAAACCAGAGCATCTATTTCCTAATAGAGGCTGGTTTGAATCGCGCAAACAGCAGATGCCAACTTCGATTGAAGGTCTTGCTGACAATCAACTTCTTATCAAGCTGTCTGGTATTAAAGAGCTTGCAAAACTACGAGGTTATACAAGCGTAAAATACGATGTTGTTAAATGTGAAGCGTCTTATGTCGCCATTAAATGCGGTATAACATGGATTTCAAATTATGAATCAGAACATGAAAGCTACTACGAAGATATCGCAAACGCTACAGTCAATAACACTTCAGATTTTGCTGTCAAATTTTTGGAGACGATTGCAGCTAATCGTGCATTCGTTAGGTCTGTAAGAAACTTTCTAGGCGTACATATCGTAGGTAGCGATGAAATCGATGCTTCTAAGAAGGGAACCCCTTCAGTATTTGAAGATGATAATGAAGTCGCTCTTCCTTCTTCTCAAGGCATGTTAGAAAAGACTGCCAAGAATTCTGGACTCAGTAATTTTGAAGAGTTTCAAGATTACCTTCGAAACGCTTGGAAGCTTGGCGTTTATAAGAATGCCGAAGCTAAAGTTTGGACTTGTTACAATGATATTCCCGCAAAAGAAGCTAGAATTTTAATGTCAATGTTAAAAGATAAGTAATATGTATAAAGAAGTTCTACAAATAAACATTAAGAAACTTTCTGATAATGCGATAATCCCTACTCAAGGGACGAGATTTGCTGCTGGATATGATTTGTATGCAGCAGAAGACGCTTTAGTTAATAAAGGCTGTAGAAAGCTAATCAAGACCAATATCTCAATGGAGATCTTTCCCGGTTATTATGGACGCATTGCTCCTCGATCTGGTTTGGCTTATAAAAATGGCATTGATATTTTAGCTGGCGTTATTGATTGCGATTATCGTGGAGATATTGGGGTTATTCTTTATAATACAGATGACAGCGTTGATTTCTTAGTAAAAAAAGGAGATAGAATAGCCCAAATAATTTTTGAATCTTGTTATACAGTTAATTTTAATGAGAGAAAAGATTTATGTAACACATCGAGAGAGAACAGTGGTTTTGGATCTACAGGCGTATGAACGATAAACATATTAAAAAGATAATAGATAAACAATTTAAAATTGCTAATTTAGATATAAAATACGAAGATATTTGCAATAATCAAGTACCAAATTGGTATCAGAAGTATACATATTCCCCAGAAGAGAATGAGAAGTGGAAGAACTGGACGATGAAGTATATGCGCGAAAAGATGAAGCTTACCAAAGATAAAGCATTGATAGAGACGGCTTGGATTGATTTGAATTTTGGACTTAAAACTTCAACTCGTTCTATAAAAAACAACAAGAAGAAGTGAAAAAAAACAAAGATTTAAGTCTATTGGATCTTTGTAAAGTTCTTGATACTGATTATATAGATTATGGAGGAAAAATATCTCGCTGGGCTGATCCTGATGCTGAGTACAATGATTGTAGCGGCGGGTGTAAGCATTTTATTCCTTTATACAATCAGAAATATAGAGATGCAGACTTTGATTACGGAGTCTGTGCAAATAAAAAAAGTAAAAGATGTGGATTACTAACTTTTGAACATCAAGCTGGTTTTGGATGTTTCGAGTTAGAAAAATTAAGGTGAGGTGGCCGAGTCTGGTTTATGGCAGAATTCTACTAAAATTCCGTACTCCAAAAGAGTACCGAAGGTTCAAATCCTTCTCTCACCGCCAATTTAATTGTCCGATGGTGTAACGGTAGCACAAAAGACTTTGACTCTTTTTGTATAGGTTCAAATCCTGTTCGGACAACCATTTTATAACGCAAGAAGTAGATACCATATTAAACAAATTAATTTAATCAATCAAAACTATAGAAAAAAACATATATGTCTTACTCACAATTAGGTCAAGATTTAGAAGTTATTAAAACATATAATAACAAAGAAAATGGATTTTTTATTGAAATCGGCGCAAGCGATGGAATATATTTTTCAAATACATATTTACTTGAAACAAAATATAAATGGCGCGGAATTTGTTGTGAACCTATTCCTCACAATTTTAAAAAATTAGTTGAAAATAGACCAAACTCTATATGTTACGATAAAGCAGTATATAATAAGAGCGGGCTAACACTTAATTTTGATATAATAAATTATTGGGATGTATTGTCTGGTATATCTGATCACATCGATCCTGCTAAATCTTATACAGATAACGATAAAAATACTATTCAAGTTCAAACAATTTCTTTGTTAGATGTGTTAAATAACGCGAACGCTCCATCATTTATTGAATATATGTCATTAGATACAGAAGGGTCTGAATTTGAAATCCTTAAAAATTTTGATTTTGAAAAATATACCTTTGGATTAATCGATGTAGAACATAATCACATTGAATCGAGAAGGACTGAAATTAAAAATTTATTATTATTAAAAGGATATATCTATAAGGGT
>Ga0214163_1000239_pt1 | contig 25950 bp, 55 predicted proteins | sample LakMenepilimnion_2_FD_153001 | JGI IMG/M metagenome (GOLD analysis project Ga0214163, IMG submission 153001) | Freshwater microbial communities from Lake Mendota, WI - Practice 15JUN2010 epilimnion v4 | ecosystem: Environmental > Aquatic > Freshwater > Lake > Epilimnion/Euphotic zone | place... | reverse complement strand
GTGAAAGTCATCTTCACTTAGCATTTCATCAAGCTGTGGTGATGTACCATCCTCATGTGCTTGTTGAAGAAGTTTGTAGTACTTATCAGTACCTGCTCTGTCTGGAAGATTAAGCTCTGGAAATGTATCCAAGAAGATACCGTTTTCAGGAAGCCAATCTCTATCAATATATTGGTTGATCTCAAGATCAGCTGCAATATTGAAGAGCTTTTTATCTTGATAGTTGTCTCTAGTTACAAGGTGATTAAAAGCAATGTGCATCAACTCGTGAATCAGAACACCTTTCTTGACATCGTCATTAAGGCTAGCCCAAAATTCTGGATTGATTGCAAGCTGCTGGTTAATACCACTGATAGAGACACCCGCTGTCGGTAAGTCATTACGCCAAACCTTATTCAATGAAATCAAAAACAGCCCGTAAAAGGGCTGCTCAAGTATCAATGTTTTAGAAATTTTAGCTAGACTTTCATTTTTATCTACCATTTGATTTTAAATTGGATTTCTTCAACAAAGTCATAACCATAGTTAGAAAGAGTTTTAAGTAAAGAACTAGAAAACTGACGAGAAACAAAATCTTGTTGCTCTTCAGTAACCTTACCCTTCATACTCTTATAAAGACCAGTAACGTTTAATGAGTATTTGTTTTTCAATTCCTCACAAAATGAACAGCTTTTAGGAGCAAAATCATTCCAAACGGAACGCTTCTTTGTATCACAACTACGGTATAAAAACAGGATATAGACAAAATTGTCTTCATAATCCATATTCTCAATGATTTGAAAAGCAATCTTTTGGTTTTCAATATCATTAGAACTAATAATCTCTAAGAGATTGTAATAATAAGGTTCGTCAATCTTTAGTCTTCTATCTTCAGAGTTTTCCTCATCCATTCTTTAGGAGTGTTAAAATTATCAATCCATTCTTTTGCTGAGGGGATCTTACCATAGCAGTCTTCTTTGACATGCTGTTCACCTACATAACGAGTGTATACGGTTTTACCATCTGAATTAACAAATGATACACCGAATATCTTTTCACACTCAAATATTCCTTCACTGTGATGACGGAATAATCTATGGGCACTATGACCCAACCACCCTTTGGTTTCATCAAACCAATTGTGAATATGTAAGTAATCTTCTGGCTGACCTCCCCATTTTTTTACTGAGCTTTTAGAATGCTCACAGGGATGTGCCATATTAATCTTCTTTTAAATCTAAAATACTTCCTTCTAAATTTGATGATTGAACGGTTCTGTAGTTAGCTTGAATATAATATGTAGCTTCTTTAACATCAATCTCTACATATCCAAAACCACCATCATCATTATACCAGTCTCCAATTTTATCGTCAAAGTATTTATTAAATACTTCACAAAGCATTTCATATTCGTCACCATGAACATTATCATGGTAACGATGATTATCAAAAAATAATTCTATATCACCAATATCACCACTGTCACCGGCACCATCATAAGTGATTCTGATATAACGTATATCGTCTAAGCTCTTTGAAGCAAAGTAAACTTTGAGTTCATCTAATAATATTAACATATACTCCAGGATTTTTTTTATCGTATGAGTATGGTTCAAACACTGGTATCACTATAGAAGCATTATCATCTTCTAACCACCCATGCTTTACCATCTCATCTTGAATTGTTTGAGCGGGGTTGAGGTAATCAAACTCATGTTTGCTACCACGAACGAACCGCATAGATAATTTGTATGGCTTCTCCAATCCGTCTAGCTTTTGTAGAAATTCAGCTTTGTGCTTAATCCAGAATGGTTCTGTTTCTTTACGCCACTTCTGCACTGCTTTACTAGCAATAAAGAATCTACCTGTCCAAACTCTAGAATTTTTAGAGCTTGGAACACTGCCGGGGATGAAGATATCACTCATACGTTAATAGTTGCACTTAAAATTCTTTCAAGAGTATTCTTTACACTCTCTTGTCCGTCTCTAGCTACAGCATCAGAAACATCTTTTGCTGTTGGATAGAAACATCCGTTAATACCTAACTCAGTTTTGTATCTCTCAATTGCTTTGATACCGGCTTCATCATTGTCAAACAACGTAATAATCTTTTTGTACTTTCTTTTAAGTACATCAATATACATTGGTTTGATTACCGTGTTCTCACTGTCTGGGGCAATAACTTCTAGTTTAAAACCCATAGCATCTAGGCACATTGCATCCTTTAGTGAGGAGCAAATAACCAAAATGTCGGATTCATACTTGAGTTGTTCAATACCCTGAACATGATCAGCAACCTTAAAGAACTTTCTCTTAGGATTTTTTGGACTATAGATCTTGTATAGAGTTCCAGTCATACTGAAGTAACCATACGTAATGATACTAGGAGTAAAATCTAATGTTTTATCTCCATTGTTCATCCTGTATGACTTCAAAGGCTTGACATTATATCTTTCAAGCTGTCTGCGTGATATTCCATACTGGGACCAATACTTAGCATCATTATCAATCCAGTTACGGGTCTCAAATGATTCTATGGTATAAGATCTTTGTGGGTTTATCTCAACAGCACTGTCTATTCCAGAAGCTTTTGCTTTAGAATAGTCTTCCATTATTCTACTAATGGCAGCTTTGAAACTGATATTGTAAAGCTTTGACACAAGATCATAAGCACTACCTCCTTCACCACTAGAAAAATCTTTGAATCTGTATTCACGTTTAGAATGATCATACCAGAGTGTCATACTCGGAGTACGTTCATGTTTAAACACAGATAAAAGTTTTACTTGTTGACCATGAAGTCTTTCAGGTAGATTCAAATAATACTCAAAGATCCACGCTATAGGAACATCTTTGATATCTGTTATAACATATTTAGTACTGAGCATACCCAAAAGTAAAAAGAAAAGGGGTGGAAAACCACCCCTTATCAATTTATCTTAAAGAATCTTACCAATCAAGATCATCATCCTGTGAAACAGGAGCTGATGAAACTTGTGATTCTTGAACAAGAGCACTCTTTACTTTCTCTGGAACATATAGATGAACCGTTTCCTCATATGCTGGAACAATGTTTTCTTCAGCCTCAGCGTTTTGAAAAGCACGTCCTTTCTTCAAATAAGGAAAAGAGTAGTTAGTACGAAGTTTACCTTCTTTGTTCAAGTACTTAGAACCTCCAATAAGAACGTTCAATTTAGATTTTGCTGAACGGAAAATATGAGATACTGCTTGTACATACTCTTGAAGAGTAGCAGCGTCTACCTCGTCAACATCATTACGTACACCAAGCTCATCAGATAAGTGAGCAATAGTTTTCATAATTTGAGCATCACGGTCAATACGAGTACCATCAGTAAGAGTTTTAGACTCAAACTTAAACGGACTAGTTGCAACACGTGACATTGGACCAGGAAAATTTCCCTTATTAGGGTTATCCATATCAATTGACCATCCCTCGAAGTTTGGATTATTAGACTTACCTACAAGAGTAAGTACGAGTTCCATTTGCTCTTCGTTATAAGGCATTGAACGTAGCTCAATTCCGTATACGCGAACAGTGTGGTTACCAAGACCAAGGCTCTTATCAGGGCCGATCTCTTTTTTAGGGGTGGTATCAATACCTTTAGTTGAAAATGACATAATTAATTTTCGTAGTTAATAATTGCTTCTCTTACAAATTGAAGATCGTTAGAGATCTCTTTAGAATTAAACATCTCCATTGGGGCCTTACAGGTATTCTCACCGTTCGTCTCAGTCTCAAATAGATATTCAATTCCTTCTTTAGTTTTCTTTGCTTTTGCAAATAGCACTATAGAAAAGAGTCCCTCAAGTGTCAGCACATTGTCAATCATCTTACCGATTGTTTTAGCTTTCACTTTGCGGTTACCTTCCGTATCATATGCTTCTTCAGCATGTGTTAGGAAGTAAACCATTAAGTCATCACGCAATGTGATGGGGGCTGTGGCAATATCACTCATAGCTTTAGCTAATTGAGTAAACTTGTCATAACCTTTCTCATTTGCGCGAGCAAAGTATTCAAATGCAAACAAGTACTGGAAATCATCAATTACAAAATTTTTGATTTCTGTGCGCTCATTTACTCTTCCAAACACTTTACTTAATTTAGAAAAGTTTACTCTGCCGTCATCACCTACAATATCTGTAAGTGAAAGAAGATTCTTATTTTCAGCAGAGTACTTACTCTTCCAACCTTTAAAGGGCAAAGGTTTATTTGCCGTATTAAAGATTACCGTTTCTGCAGGATTCAAATTACGAATACCTGTAGACTTACCACTACCAGATTCACCAATAATCAATACTGAATGTGCCATTACCTTAATGTTTTAAAAGCTTCAACTAAATCTCCGAGTGTTGCATCCGTGACTCGTTTGTCTAAGATACTACTTAAACTTTGAAAGTTTAACTGTGGTTGATAATTCGATGAAACCTTTGTTTGATAATTAGTATTGTGTGCAACACTAATCTTTACAGGTTGATCAAGATTAACTGTTGGTGGAGTGTAGTCCATTACCATGATAAGTTCATCTGTAGAGATAGCAAAGCCTTCCCCATCATCACTGGTTGGAATAGCATGTTCATCAGGATATCCATTATGAACGAGCTTATACAACTCTCTCTTATCACTTTTTGGTCCCCAAGCGCCATCATCATATTTACGAGCAAACTCAAAGTAAGCAGCATGTGTACGTGCCATTTGCTCAAGTTCTTTCTTAAACAGGAAGATGTATCTACCAGAACCAATTTGTGGTTTGTTGCCTTCTAGTACGGGCTTGAAGAAGCAATTATCAACGTCTTCTCCAAAATTTGCTAGTGTTTGTGCATGGAAGTATAATGCTTCCTTTTTAAATTCAATATGTGTCATTAAAATAGATTTTCTTTACAATTAGGAGCATCCATTTCCTCTAATGACATAGTGGAACCTTCAAACTTAAACCAAAGCAACTGACCGGCTTCACCATCACGATTCTTAATCATATGAAATACCGTGTCATACCGTGTGGTAATCTGATATCTCATTGGACCGTAGTATCTAATGTTAAACATTCCGGGTCTGTTAGCTCCAATAAGTATGTCAGCATGCTGCATTAAAGCATCTGAGCCCATTATGTCGGATGATGTAATAAAGTTACCAGGAGAACCGTCAACGTTTCTCTCTGGTCTTTCTATATTACGGTTTAGCTGTGCTAACAATACAAAGATTAAGTCATACTTATTCTTCATCTCTGTTATCATGGCTGCCAACTCAATCAGTGTATCACGTTCTGTAGATTTAGAATTTCTAAGAACAAGACCCGCATGATCAAGAGTGTACAGAATCTTTTTACCTGGAAACTTTACACCACAATGGTATTCTATTTCTTTACGTAGTCCTTCAACCGTTAAGGGTCTACTGATTACATATGGTAAAGGAAGATTCTTTACGATGTTTTGAGCATTTAGTTTGATCTTTTCAAAGTCAGAGTCGGATAACCCTGATTTTGATTGGATTTTACTGTACGGCATATTTGTATAGCCAGCAAGCTGACGGATTACATGGCGTACAGGTGGTAATTCAAACTGAAACTCAACAACTTCAAACTGAGTGTTTGGGTTTAAGTGGTGAGCTGATCGTATAATCTGATCTTTGATTGCAGTCTTACCAACACTAGAACGTGCAGCAACAACAACCATAGTCTTCCATTCAAAGCCATCCAGGGTTTCATTGTTTAGTTTTTCCCAGGGTGTTTTAAATGAAGTAATTAATCCAGCTTTACGATCTTTAATATGTTTGATTGCCTGCTTGTAATACTCCGACTGGTGTATTGCAGATGATTCAAAAAATTCACTCATACAGATTTAGGTCTAAAGAAGTCTGGTACAAAGTCATCATCAGATGTGCTATCACGAGATTCAATCTCAGCAGCAAGTCTTGATTTACTCATACCTCCCTCCATTTTATAAATAAAAGTCTTAGACCCTAACATATAGTCCATATTGTCTCTGTGACCATTGATATATTTTTGTGTGACCTCAAATATTATATTCCATTCTTCATTAGGGTAATCAGTAAAGAACTTATTAAAAGCTTGAATAACCTCTTTGATTGGATCTCTTAGAGGATATTTACGACCATTAATAATACGGTTTACTTTAGGCCAGAGACTCTGGTATTTATCTACATTATCAAGGAAAGTGGGATCTTTAGTAAGATCTCTTTTAGTTTGACTCTTTAGAAATAAGCCAATTGACTGATCCAGTAAAGCTTTGCCCTTTGTACTGAGAATAGGTTTCCTATCAACAATACTAACTAGGTCTCTAGAGATCATATCTCTTATGCTTAAATCCCTTTTAATCCTTTCAGGAGCAATATGGTTAATGGATATTGCATACAATACCATCAATTCATTTGGGGTAATATCATGCTTTAAGCACAATTTGTATAGTCCCTCCATTGAAATATCAAAATTATGTGTTATTTTATAAGTGAGGGATATGCTCTCAAGGTATTGCAAGATACGAAATGTTAGGCTTGCGAGCCGGCCAGGACTCCACCTTGCAACCACCGTGGCAAAGTACCGTGGTGGTGGTCGTATTGTAAATTATCTTCTTAATAGCAGGGGCTTTCTTCACTTTCTCAAAGAGCGACGGGGTCCTGTGTTTTTTATAAAACTATGGAACAGAATAGTTCTAACATCTTAAAAGAAGTTAAAAGTTGGATTACTCCAGCTTTACTATCTTTTGTCTCTATGATGCTGTATCAAGACATGCAAGAGATGAAGAGTGATATAAAGCTTCTACTAAACCAAAGTGCTCAAGACAAAGTCCGTATTGACAATCTTGAGACAAGATTCTTACGTATTGAGGATCACCTCTATAACAAAAAAACACGAGAAGCTAGTTTGGTGCTTCCGGATCTTGTATTGTATAGAGACGAACAAAAAAAAGTTAAACCCATAAAAAATGCTTAAAAGAATCATCTTGCTGATTTTTGCTGTAATCATTGTAGGCCAGCTATACCTTTTGAGAGAAGGACGCAAAACCATGAATGAATTAGAAAAGCTCAAGGAGCTTTCAGAGCAAAGAGTGGATAGTCTAAGACTAGCCAATGATTCTATAGATATCTTTACAGATGTGCTAGTTTTACAGGTTGACTCTCTAGGAAGAGAGATCAACGCAGATGAAAAACAATTACAAAAAATCAAAAATGATTACAAAAAAAGAATTGATTCTATTAGTAAGCTTTCTAGTAATGAGCTTACCGAGTATTTCTCAAACCGCTATAACAACAACTAAAGACACCATCATCTGCCTCCCGGTAGAAATGGCTAAACTCGTTGTTGTTGATTTAGAAGAAGGAGATCTTGTTCGTAAAGAAAACAGGATATTGTCCGATATTCTAACAAAATTAAAGTCTCAGGTCACTATTCAAGACCAAATTATTCAAACCAAGGATCTTAAGATCAATAACTTGGAATTAATCATTACCGAGAAAGATAAAATTATCTCCATTTGTAATGAAGAAAAAACTATTATTCAGGGGAAAGTGAAGAAATCCTTTATTAGTGGTACTCTTGTTGGTATTGGTATTGGGGCTTTAACTATTCTTTTCTTGTAGGTGAAGCGTACTGATGCACGATGTAGTATTGCTTAAAGGGGGTCTATAAGATCCCCTTTCTTTTTTATAACCTCATCAATAAGATATAGTTTCTCTTGATTAGTTATAGTTTTATTAAGAATACTTTTAATAGAACGAATAGTACCTCCTAGTTTGTCTAGTTTTCTTTGTCTGGTTTTCTCTTCTCTCTTAAGTTGCTCCATATAGTCAATGTTTTGCTTTGACAGATCAATATAAGAATTGGCAGCTTTTACAACCAGCTTAGAAATATTTTTTACTATAAAACAGCAGTGATCATAATATGTACGATATTCAGGAAAGCTTTTATAGTAAATCTCATGGTTTCTGTTTTGATGTATAACAGTAGCATGATTTTTACCTAGGGCGCTTCCAATGGACGCTAACGAAAAAGCTGTATACTTTTTCATAGAATTAGAAATAGCAGCTCTAACAACTATAGATCCGGTCTTTCTACTACCATCATCTTCAGCTTCATACATATAATACAATACTCTTTCTAAATATACTTTCAGTATTTTAGGAGAATAGTTTGTTACCAGATAATTGATGTCTGGTTGACTGAGGTCAAATATTCGTTCACTTGATTGAATAAATTGTTGCTGTTCCATCTAGATTCTTTATTATAAGCAGCGCTGGCAGGATGGCTCACGTGAATTTTGTAATTGCTATCATAGATACAATCATCCCATTCTTGAGCCTTCTTACCAAGCATAACATAAACGATACCCTGGTTGTTCCATGCAAGATAGTCCAACACGTGAGTAATAAAGTCTGACCAAAGCTCATAATGTTTACCAATTTCTCCAATGTTTGTTGTAAGAGCACAGTTAATCATTAGTAAACCTTGATTAGACCATCGTTTAAGATCTGCAGATTGTACGGGGTCTTTTTGATTTTCAGGTACAGTTAAGGATATTTCCTTCAGCATGTACCTTAAAGATGCTTCTGGATATTTAGTATTTCCGCAAGAGAAAGCAATACCATCAGCTACATTAAATTGTGGATAGGGGTCCTGTCCTATCATTACGACCTTTACAGTGCTTGCAGGGCACTCTTGGAATGCTCTAAAAACATTTTTAAGGGAAGGTGTAATTCTTTTACCCTCATTACGTAATTTTACTAGCTCATTTAGAAGAGTTTGAAAACTATCTCCCAGTAAGTATGTGCGTAATGCTTCATCCCAACCGGTACCTTTTAGTTTTTCATAAAGCTTCTGAGCTATTTCTACAGTATTAATTTCAACGTTTGTCATGGCAACTATTCCAACAATTAAAGAGGATTCAATTATTAAGATTGAAGTAAACGGATCTTTCTATGCAAGAGTTCAACACTTAATTATGTACATGCTTGAGTCTCTTGAACCACAACGGATCCAGGAAATCTTTGATAAGATTAATGGTGATAAGATTGATGAGCCTCTTGCTGCACATATTCAAACATTAGTTGTCCTAATGAATGAGATTGAGCGTGAAGCTACACAACAAGGAAAGATTGAAGAGACTGAGATTGGAAACTCTCTAGAGGCTTAATCCTAGGTGTTCACTAAGATTTATTGCTGCTTGAATACAAGCGGACAGTTCATCTTTACTCATATCACCAAAAGATTTCACATCACCACCTTCAGATGAGATGATAATGAAACCGGCTTTCTGTTTAACATAGAGTTTAACGTCTTCGAAATCCTGGCCGGTATAGTTAGAAATCTCTCTGATGGTGGCGTGAAGTTTATTCACTTGTTGTCTTGTACCCTCTACGGTTACAGCACTAAAGCTAACTTCAATAATTACATCTTTATCAAGATTGCTAACAAATTCTCTATATAGAGATTTATGAGCAAGAGAAACTGGAATAAGACCAGTCTCTCCTTTTTTCATTTTAATGGTAAAACTCATCGTTCCAAGTAAGTTATTTTATTTGGATCAGTAGATTTAAGCGCTTCTTGTACCCATTTAGTATCAATGGTATCTCTATAGCATAGGATATGAACGTTGGACACCATATCAGGATTAAGACGCAATAGTCGTCCAATTCTCTGATTAGTTTTACGTTCATTACCATATGCATGCATGATGATACCGGTATCTAGATGTGGTATAGTAACACCCTCATTCAATTGATCTACACAACTAAGCTTATCAATCTCACCATCTTTAAACAGTGTGAGGTTAGCTTCAGACTTGTAATTACTGCTGTGGTAGCTGTGCTTACAAATTCTATCAGCCTGTACTTGAGTATTACAGAAGACAATAGTCTTACCGTTAAGCTCTTCTAATAAGACTTTAGCATATTTTTCTTTAGTATTGAACTGTTTTAAGGCAGTCATCCTACTAATTAAAGCAAACTGATACTCTTGAGTACCCTGTACGCTATTCATTATTTTGCTATTTGCATAAGCGTATCTTTCTTTTTCTGAAGTTTTAAACGATTTACCGTTCTTCATATTGATTTTGAAGTCTTTTACTTCAGAAATAGAAAGCATATGTACTATGATTCTGTAATCATTTAAGATGTTCGCATTGACTGCTTCATCTACCTGATAACGGAATACAATAGGGCAATATTGATTTACCATCTTAGCTTTTTCGGTAAACTGTCTCACTGGAGGAGTACCGGTCAATCCAAGAATCTTACTCTTATAAATGTCAAGAAAGTCTTTATGTGAATACAAAAGACTGTGACATTCATCAAGATATACAACAGTATACTTTAAGGGATCTTTTTTACCTAATGATAAGTAAGTAGTAAAGTCAATCTTTTCTAATAGATATTGCATTTTGAATTTAGCAGCATCGTCTTTCCAAGACTGAAATATAGATATTTTAGGTGCAACTACAAGAAATCTTGCATTAGCGTTATAATGAGAAGCCATGTGCGTAAGACCAATTAAGGTCTTACCGACACCCATTGAGATACCAAGACCGCAGCGGAAGTGTTTGTTAGCTTCAACAATCGCTTCCGATTGGACTTTGTCTCTAGACATTTTTTAATTTATATTTTAGTTCAAGATCAGCATGTATGCTGAGTTTATACTTATCTCTATTCGCTGTTATGTAGTTTTTTAAGACATGTGGATCTTGTGCAATCCACTGCATAATACTACGTTTAATTTCATTGATTGTCAAGTAATCGTTGTTAGCGAGTTTGATAAGTTGTAATCTCATAATCTGTTTTCTGAAAAACCTAGTTCTTTAGCTTCTACAGGGTGAGTTTCAATCCAGTTATGGCAGATTCTACACACTGGAAGCCAGGTTGTTGTAATCAAATAGTATTTACCTCGGCCAGCTTTATGATGTACATCTGTAGCAACATTAGTACAACCGGGAACTTTTGCTCTACAAACCGGATGAAGAGTCAGGTAGTCCTTTCTTAATTTGGAATATACCTGATCTTCTCCAGCTTTCTTGGAAGATTTGGCAGGAATCTTTTTTGCAGGTGTGATGCGTCCAGCACAGTCTTTACAATAACGGTCCCTACCAATTGTCTTCCATATGTATTGCTCGGTCTCACAACCAGAGCATATTTTCTTTTTAGCCTTCATCATCTTCTGAATCTTCATCATCTAAGTCTTCAGTTTCAACTATAAACTCATTAGACTCAGCTTCAGTAATCATAGCTTCTATCTTTTCATAGAGTTTAGGATCGGAATCCTTAATAATCTCTATAATAGGTGCTAATGATTTTTCAATTGAAATGTACATCTGTACCACAGGAATTTCCAGGATAACTTGTAAGTCATCATCTGTAATTTTTGTTTCAGTCTGTACATCCCCAAAGCCAATTTTAATCTTTCGGGTAAAATAACCCTCAAGAACAATATCGTTAACATAATCAGCATACTTCTTCAGTCTTAAGTAGATAAAAACAATTTGTTCATTTGTTAGTCCGGCAAGTTGTGACATTATTATTTCAAGTTTAAGAAATTAGGTCCAAGAACTCCAGACTCAAGTAATGCAGTGACAATATCATCTTTGGTAATTTCCAATTCTTTATCATCTAAAGTAACACGCAAGTCTGGTTGTGTAAAGATAACTCTTTCCGATTGGAGTTGATTATATAGATTACCACGAGTAAAGAACATGTTCAAAACAACATTAGATTTATCTACAAGCTTTTGATAGCGGAGAGATTGGATAATAAGATTAGCTTTCTTATTAACTTTTCTTATTCTATCTTTCTTTTCTTTGGCCATAAGACCAATTTGTTCTGGTGTGTAGATCCGAAGACCTAAAATAGCTCTCTTGTAGTAAAACGTTTGAGTTTTATTAAAATTAAATTTCATATGGTGTGGTGTTTAAATAAGAGGCCCCCATATTTCAGAGGGCCCTTTATTATTAAATTTCAAACACGTTCTCGTCTGCTTCAACAAGAGACTCAATAGAAGGAGTGATATTCTTGTTATTGGATTGCTGAGCAGCCCAAGCACTACGAATTTCGTCACCATTATCATGGTCAATGAGAACGTCAACACGCTTCATGTCCATTGTGTATTCTACTTGACGGTAGATGGGTTCACCATTTACAGTACAAACAACACCAGTAGTTCCAGCAATCTTAAGATCACGCTCAGGATCATTCTCATTGAAAGCAGTAATACTTTCATTGATTACGATTTGACCGTTGAGCTTTTGATTTGCTTTGTAACCAACTTTTTCCAGATCAGCTACTTTACCCATCTGACGTACAGAACGAGTATTAAGCTTAAGCCAGTTGTTACTAAAGCTTGCAACCTCTTGTGCAAGGATAACCCAACCAAATTCGGGGTTATTAGCAGAAACACGAATTACACCGCCGTTTTCATCGGCTTTTACAAAAACAGAATTTGTCATAATTTTAAAATAAAAAAGCCCGCTATTTCTAGCGGGCAGGTTAAAGTTTGATTTGAAGTTTTAGTTATCGTCTCTATGAAAGTACTCGTCTTTCAACTTTTCTTCTACAGGAATGTCTGGAAGTTCAAGATCAATATCTTCAACTAACTCATCTCCGTCCTCAACATCATCAAGTACCATAGCTCCGGGTTTTTGTAGTACAGATCCAAAAAATGGATTCTCAATGTTTTCTCCGTAGTTTGTAGATATAAGTGAGCGTAATTCCTCATCCGTCAGATCAAAATATTGTTCTGTGGATAATTCTATTACTCTCCCATCTGGTAATTGATATAGCATATTGTCATGACTTTACATTATAAAGTTAGACATATAAACATTTGTTATTAGATAATAATAAACGATAACATTAAATAAATTGCAGTAATAAAGCTATATTAATAAATAATGCTTACAGTACCGTCTTGATTATTCTTAATAGAATAGCTCATACCAGCAGGAATGACATGCTTAGCGAAATTTTTAGCTTTTTTTACTAAGGATTTAGTAGTTGCTTGCTTTTGAGCAATACGATATTTTTTCTTAATTTCGTTTTTAGCAACCATCCTTGTGAAGTTAGCCTTTTCTGCAGGAATCATATCATTGTATTGTACAATTTCAGGTTTACCGTTTACTTTAAAGTATTGATAAATTTGATTAGCATCTGCACTCACTTTATCGGCGATTACTTTTGTAATCATACCATAACGTGAAAGCTTAAGGATTCTAGTAATTTGAGTCTTTGATAAATCTTTGTAAGAAGCCATTTTTAGGAATTTAGTTTTAAGTTAATTAAAGGGTGCATCTCTAGTGAGCGCATAATTTCAAGTCTCACTACAGACCTGAAAGGAAAAACTTGTTGTTCTTGAACAAAATTTGATTCAAGAGTAAACTGTGCTTTTCCGTCTATACCCCAATGAATTTCAGTAATATTGTTATATAACATACTACCTCCATTCTTTAGAGTAACTTGGCAATCAAAACCTAGATTACCATTCTCGCAAATAATTTCTGTCTCTACAGCATTATGAATAGGCCGACTAAAAAACAAAAATTCTGGTATATAAATAAGACGATCTAGAACCTTAATATCATTAATATTACGATTCATAGAGTAGTACTCAGTTAACTTTGAATGTTCCATCAGGTAACAAAATTAAGTCATGTCCACAAAATAGACACTCGTAATTATTATTAGTTACTTGTTCTACCATCTTTGTTTCAAGACAGTTAGGACACTGATGACCACTTGGTGTGTCACCATAATACATCTGGCGTTCTTCATTTTCCTCCTGGAGTTCAATAAAGAGTTCTTTCATTCTACCCATTGTTTACTATTTCTTGTTCATCTCCGGGATCACCACCTTCAATATATTGAGTATCTAATTCATCATAAACTTGTACCATACGACTAATATATTCAGTGATTAAACTAAAGTCAGCTTGTTTAGGAATAAGCATAGAGATTTTATCTCCTTTGTATTTGACGGTAACTTTTACTTTATCGTCTTTAAGCGTTGCCATCTTTAATAAATACACCGTTTACAGTTTTACCTGTGCGGTTTTTAATTACATCATAAGCAGCTTGCAAGCATTCTTCTGCAGAGAATCCACACTGTTGAGCAAGAATAATAAGAGTAACAAACGAGTCACCGATACCATCTTTAAGTTCTTCAGTATTGTTCTTTGCAAGAGCACCGGCAGTTTCACCTACCTCTTCCATTACTTTAAGCATTTGCTTAGTTGCATTCTCGGGTTTGTTAATACCCTTGTCAGCAGCCCATTGCTCTACCAGTCTAACTAATTCAGTCATTTTTTTCTTTTGTTTGATATTTAATTAAAATAATTCTTCCTTCTCTCTTTATTTCAGTTACAATACAATCTTGCCATACTGTATCTATAAAACCAAGATTCATTCCTACAAACACCATTGGTCCTCCTGGAGGATCAATCATTGTAATAATTTCATCTTGATTTGAATTATGTTCAGTAGATATTCTATAAATCTCTGACTCAAAGGTCATTTGGATTTCATTTATACTAACTTGCACAAAATAGATTGATTGATAATATCTATTTATAAAAGTAGAAATATTCATTGTCCATTCTTTTCTGTCTATATCTTCATAATCAAGAAAAAGATATTCAGAATTGTTTTCTTCATTTTTAACTATACCCCATTGAGCATAGATTACTAATGCTATAAGCAGCACTAGTATTGTAAGGATTATTGCTGTCATAAAAGTATAAGCTGTCATAAAAGTGTAAATTAAGTTTGAGCTTCCCACAGGACTCGAACCTGCAACCTGCTGATTACAAATCAGCTGCACTACCAATTGTGCTAGAGAAGCTTGTTTTAAAATTTAGAGTTCTTACGTTCTCCTTGTTTTAAAATTGCATACAGTAAGATTATAATGATAATTCCAATAATAATCATTTTATATAAGATCTTTTAATGATACCAATTAGAAGAATTAAATCTTCTTCACTAGTAACATTGTTAGTCATAGAATCAAAGATTGAGACAATCCAACCATCTTTAACAGCTTCATCATGAGCGTTTGTAATTAAACAAACATCACCAATATCTAAACTATAATAATAGTAGTCATTTTCATTTCCAGATTCTTCTATTGTAACATTAGTACTTACAAAACCTTGAGCTAGAAGAGTTTCTTCTTTAATATCAGAATACATTTTCATCAAAATCAAATCTCATTACTACTTTCATACATAATAATATTTTGTCTCATAATAGAGTAGTTAAACACAATGTCATAGATACCTCTCATCATAGGGGCAGATACCCCTGATTTGATTGCTGCTTCTTTAAGTTTATTATAAATTTCATGCTGTCTAGATTCAGACATTTCGGTAACTCCGTGTACTTTCTTTAGATTTGCAATTAGCTCTACTAAACTCATTCTAACGGCAAACATATTACAAATAGCTTCATCTACAGCATTAATATCCTCACGGATATCGTTCAATTTAAATTCAAATTCGGTGTTATCACCTTGTTCAAGTTTAGGTTTTATACTTGAGTCACTCATTGTTCTATTTCTAGGATTAAACTTAGTGCATCTACGTATCCACTCCAATACTTAACATCCTCTTTACGGTTGTCGTACATGGATACGTTGCGGTTATATTGAGCAATTTTGTGCTGCTCAAGTAGCGTCTGATTCTTTTTTATTTCTTGCATTATATTTTTTTTGTAAACCTATAGGCTTACTTTTTAGGTTATAGGGTCAATCTATAGGTTTACAATTTAGATGCTGCATGAAGATTTTGTCAAAATTCATGCAGTTTGATAATGTGTCTTATAATGCACATTAAAACGTACATTAACAGGTTAAGTGCGCCTTAATGCACTATAAAGGGTTCATTTCAAATCACTATACTTGAGCCCCCATTGTACGTTCACCCACTGCATCTCTTTCTCAGCTAAAGTTTTGTTTAGCTTTAGATTCTTACGCAGGTAGTCCGTGCCCCAAGCCTTCCACTGGTCACCTTGAGCAACGGTCATAGTCCATTCAGCCCACCAGTTGTCGGTTCTACCCTTGATATCATCATAAGTAACACTATGTCCGGCAATAACAAACATCTGATTAAGTAAATCAATTACTGCCTGCTCACGCTTTTGGTCTCGAGTTAATCGTTTCCGTTTTTCCATAGTTCGTATGTGCTGTTTAACGTGTTGAATTTAATATAATTCTCTCGCTCCTCCAAAATTTCTGTAACAGAAGTTGTTTGCCAAGTAAAGAATTGATTGAATGGAGACATAATCAATGAATAACCAATTGCTGGTTTATCGTGACGGGCTTTAAATGTTCTATCTTCATTCCACTCAACCCACATCACTTCCTTAGATTGGTTGGTTAGTCCGTCTTGTTCACGAACTAATTTCCAATTGAATTCGTTTTCAATTACATTTTGTTCAAGAGCAACTTTCATAACATTATCTTCTAATGTCATTGGTATTTTGGTTTGTTTGAGTTTGCTCATTTCTCTTTGGTGTTATGCGCCTATTTTTAATAGGTTGCGCCTATTTTTCTTTGGTGTTAAGTTCATCTTCAGTATAGAAGTCAGTGCCTTCGTTGTCTTCTGGTTCAATACCGTTCTTAATCATATCAATGATTAGTAACAACTCGGTCATTGTTATTTCTATTTTCATTTCTCGTTGGTGTTAAAGGTTTTTGATTTTATTATTCAAATCCTCTAAAATTATTTTAGACTCTCTCACAATGTAATCTCTTAATGGCTCTCTCTCATCTGTATCCTCAATATACTTTCGCTCGTCACATTCATCTGTCCATATAATGATTCCCATAAAGCATATGACAGAATTATTCCATCCTTTTGACCTTAATTCAAATGGACAGTAGTATTCTAAATCAGTAATTGCCTCATTGTTGAGTTCTTCAACTAATGCTAATGCTTCCTCTTTCATTTCTCGTTGGTATTTGAGGTGTTGCAAAAAATGCAACGATTGGTTTTATGTTAAAGGTTGGTGTTCCAATAGTATTCGCATTTGCCATCTTTGATAGGTGGGTTCATAAAGTAGGATTGATACATTCCCGTAGGGGCAGTGTATCGGTAGCAGGTCATCTTGAGGTCGCAATCTGCGCCACTACATTTGGTGATGTCGGTCATTTTTATTTAATTTAAAAGAAAAAGACTCCGTTAATCAGGGCGGTAGCTTGCCGCTTACTGAATCCTAATGCGCCATAAGCGGGCGGAGTTCTCATTTCTTGTTGGTATTATTTTCTAATTTCTCTAACTGTTTGCTAAATCTATCAATACTACCCCAAATAATGGGTGCATTAGGATCTATTGCTAAAATTTGTTCTACTAACTCTTTTTGTTGACCTCTATTATAAAACCCATATTCAATATCACTGGCAAGGTTTTGTAGATGCTCTGGTGAACTAATTGAAATACGTAGGTCATACTGATGCCATTTAGTTTTCCAATCCCAAAACTGAATACCCTTGGTTAGTTTACGATGTATGCTAGATAACCTGTGATTACGAACTCTGACAATACTCTTATCATTTCCAAAGACATGTAAGAACCGTAAAAACCAACGTGGACACCAATCTGGCTTTGCCTCATAATCCATCGCTAGTACAAGAGGATAAAGTACTTTGTAGTATTCACTATCTTCTGTATCAAAAGTAATACCCAAATACCCGTATCGTTCTAGTTTAAACGGAAAGAAAATATAACGTAAATCATCCCATTGTAAATTACGGGTGTGAATCATACCCTTAGAACGACCCTTCCAAAAAAGCATAGATTGAACAAACTCTCTAGTTTTCTCACTAAAAGATCTAGTATCCTTTCTATAAAATTTGCTGTTTCTCATTTCTTGTTGGTTTTAAAAGTTGCCAAAACTCTATATTATTTAGACTTTTGGCAAGTTATACTCTATCATATTTATCATCATCAAGTAGAAACTCTACACCCCACTTCCACCACCAGAGTTCAATGTTCCGGTAACCAAAGAGATATTTATCATAGGTTACAGTGATAGTTGGTAGCAGATAAATCTGAGACCATCTACTAGTAAACCTGAAACTATATTTCTTTTTCATCTTAAAAGTTTATTTGATGTGAATTTAAACAAAAAAAGTGTAGATTATACAACCCACACCCTTCTCACAATTACATTCTGACTAATACGACCTATAAATAGATCTCGTTCTTTCTTAGACTGGAACTCTTTGGTTATTAACTCCCAACAAGACTTTCCTTGATCCATATTATACCTCTCATACTGAATGCTGTACTTCTCCGATATCATGTAATTCTTCTACTGTTGTATCAAGTAACTTTCGGAAACCTCTCTCAATAGTTACATACACATCTTCAGATTCTGGATCTTGAATATGACTGTAAGAATGAGTTAGGGTTTTCTCAAGTAAACCTGACAAGTTGTTTGCGTGATACTTGATATCTTGACGATAAGACTTGGTACCTTTAAGATCATCAATAAGCTCAACAAGAACTTGAGAAGTTACTACGAGCTTTATAACGGTTAAATGTTTTTGATAGTCTTCTGGTGTCATTATTTTGATTTCTTTACGCCTTCGGGTAATATTACAGGTTCTGAGTTTACTAAATGATTTAGACCTTTGGCAATGTGTGAAGGATACTGATAGACGCTTTTAATCTTCATCATCCATTCTACATAACCAAGACGGTCATTTTCTTGATGGTTTTTCATAAGATTGATCTTTATAGTTAGATGTTCTACAAATTGCACAGACTAATTTACCCTCAAGTAAAGCAGTAAGCTTTGGAACGTGAGGAGTTATCTTTTTACAATCAGTGCAATAATTTTTCATTGGTGTGTGTTTTGTGATCCGGAAAGGATTCGAACCTTTGACCTACGCATTAGAAGTGCGTTGCTCTATCCGGCTGAGCTACCGGACCAGATTTATTTAGATAAAAACTCCTTCACTTTATAAAAGTAAGGGGTAGCTGTACCTAAAGATTCCATAAATACTAAAACTTGGGTAAACTGAACAAGAGCATCAGCACCATGTCTAGACTTCCAGTAATCAGCCATTTCTTTAGCTGACATGTTATTTGCATCTTTTATAATTCTCATAGTGTAAAATTAAGAAAAATTTCATAATTTAACAATGTAGTAACATTAATAACTTAAATTATGAAAAGACTTATAGCTCTTGGTGCTGTTTTGTTGTTGACAGCATGTTCTTCTGTTCAATTTGTACCAGGTGATATTGCCGATTTGGGCAAATGCCATGTCCAAAACTGTAACAGTATGTCTATTCATGAGCATATTGCTTTCCAGTAAAGGCAGAGACTAATCCCAATAAATATAAATAAAGTCGGAACCAACACCTTTATCAGTGTTGGTCTCCGGCTTTTCTGTTTGTTCTTCCACGTACCAAATATAAAAATCAATTAGTGTTTCCAGTGGATTGCCAACCACGATATTTGATTTCTAATATATTCCATTGTTTCAAGTACATAGTAGTTGTTTTTGGTAGTTACAATGGTTGTATTGTAACCCAATTCTTCTGCAATACGAGGTTCAACTGATTGAATTGAAACAATCTGATCTACATTTAGAAGCATGTTAGGATTTCTAATCTCCTCTATACCTACTGGTTCACATGTGTCAGTAAGCTCAATAAACTTTTTCATAACGATTTTTATTAGTATAACAAATCAAGATTCACCATCCCATACTTGCTGACCGTTAGCGCCAACAACATATCGGTTCCAAATCTTACGAATTGCTACAGAAGAAATACTTTCATCTTCAAGATCTTGATCATTAATATCTAGATACTTAAAATGCTTAAGAAATGCTTTACCCACTGGTGTGGAACCAAATTCACCGTCAACATAGTTGCCAAGGAATTCAGAATACATGAATCTGTTGATCTTCGCCATCTTGAATAAAAGGTTTTACATTATTAATACTAACTACTTCATCAAAATCTTTAAGATTGCCTGCAGAGGTAATCAATTTGTATTTGACTCTAAACGTTTTTGTCTGGGTAAATTTAAACATTTCAGTGATTTTGGCAACAACATAACCAACAGTATAACTACTGGAATCAGTATTAGCAACAAAGTAAGCTGCATCAATATTGACATCTGTGTCATAATCACCCATAAAGTATTTACCCTTTTCTATTAATACAGTATCATCTACTTTAAAACCGTTACTAAAGTCCTGTACAGATCCAAGCATAGAGCTGATAATTCTGGCCGCTGTTGAATTATCATCTAAAAGTAGACCGTGGATGCAGTCAACCATATGATCGTTCATTAGAGAGCCTGAAATTAAGTTCTGAGCAATACCTCTAAGGTCTTGATCTTTAATATTAATTTCCATGTTGTTTTGTTTTGGTGTGTATATTACGTGCGCGTATTATATTATATAATATATAGTATATATAAAGAAAGGATATATCTATACCAGGAATATGAGAGATACATAGTCTTAGTATTCATTAGCATAATACGCGCGAGACTAGAACGGTAGGTCATCTCCAAGCCTACGAAGATTGTAGGGTATGTTTAACAACTTCCTTTTCTTTCCAAGGTTACGCATCTCAAGAGATTGATATACTTTGAATTCAGTCTTAGATAATACCTTTAGAGTATCAAGAAAGTTTTTAAAAGCACGAGCAAAGGCTTTCTTAGCCTCAATAAGTCTTGTAGCAGTGATATCATAGTCATCATCAAAGGTGAAGACAACTTTAGATTCAACACAACCGTATATTACTTTAGCTTTATTGGTATAAGCGTTTTTCATTTCTTGGCTGTAGTTAACACTATTAACTACATAGTCTAGATTCAGATTGACTCTGTCTAGTTCTTCGTTTACGTAATTAGTATAAACTTCTCGTTTTGCGTAAACTTTTATCTTTTTATCAAGACCTAGATACTTCTTACGAGCAATACGCTTGTAGTAAATAGTAACTTGGGGTCTATCATTATCATCTTGGTTGATGAAGACATTACAGTCAGGATATCTGATAGTGATGTAGTAGTTAGGCTTATTGTCTTTAATCTGGAGATTAAAAGACATAGTCTGAGAGTTGATCTTAAGTTCTTGCATGGTGTAAAGATTTAAAAGATAAAGCTAAGGGCGGGACGGCACCCTTAACCTTGAATCACACCATATGCCCCGTCCAGCAAGAAGTTAAAAGTTATTCATCATGGCAGTATCTGGCATAAAGATAAAATCATTATACCAAATAGCAAGAGGATTACCGGCTGTATCTCCTACGATACGACAGGTATCCATTCTTACGACATGATTAAACTCTGGTTGATAGATAATTATTCTAGGACGTGTGGTGTAAACAGTAGAAGCGCCCCAAAAGTAAATAAGCAGTGCGCCCAATAAAATTAGGAAAGCTCCAAAGATGTCTATTTTGATTCTCATATTTAAAATTGGATAAACAGCATACTCATAGGACTTTTACCGTTTTTATAATTATAAACACTTAAAACTTTGCCAGAAGTTGACAAATGTATTGTGTTTATAAATTCATCAACAGAACATCTAGTACGATTCTCTTGTTTTATATTTCTTAGTCTATTACTAACCGTTACTACAATTCTTGATCCTGGTTTAACGTTTCTTGTTAGTTTTACAAACTTTGTTTGCAAATCAGAAGTAGGATTATGGCAAGTATCTAACCAAGCAAAATCAACATAAGTGAGATCAACAGTTAAAATATTAGCATTGATATAGTCACTAAAGATGTTTTTTACAAAGAAATATTTTTTAGAGATATTTCTTTTATATACAACTTTCTCTTTTTCAAAACCATAGATATTAAGATCTTTAATCTTTTTTCTCAGTAATGCTTCAAATATGAATATTTCTCCTGGTAAGGTAATAACATTTTTAATGTTCTGTGGTACAAAATCTAAAACAGCAAGCCTAGCACTCTCCTTTGTTCCAGAGAGGCTAAGGCCTTTGTGATAATTAGTCACGAGCTAAGAATAGAAATAAATATCTTTTCTTTTAGTTCGTTTGATGCATGCTTTGTAATAAGATCAGCTAAACGAGAATAGAAATCTTTCTCAATTTTAGCTTCTTGAGCAACAACAGCGTTAAGTAAACCCTCACGTTTCATATGGGTAAACTTCATTTGTAAAGAATGCTGGTTACGATTACTAAGCATTGGAACAATAAGTTCTGCATTCTTTCTCATTGATAATGAGTGATCATAATTATCTAAGATAATTTGATATTCTTGCTGTGAGTACTTGTGTATTAACATTACAGTGCAAAAGATTGAGGGTTAGACATTTCTGATTCCCACATTTTTACAATACAACCGATATTATCATGCTCAGTAATACCAGCAGCTAAAAAATAGCTTTTGTTATGTTCGTCAATAGTAGCAGTATAAATACTGTCATTTCCAAAGATCGGAGCAATAAATAGTGTGTCGTCAACAATTCCTAAGATTGTAACTTGTTTAGATAAATTTTGTGTCATGGTAGATTTAGAATTTTAAATTAAGTGTGGTTTAAGGGCGCCTATACAGAGGATTTTTGAATTCAAACTAGATCTGTACATCTAGACCGGCAATCAAAAGATCAAGTTCAACTACTTTTCGGATTTATTTGTTATATAATAAGATGCTTATGTATAGTCGCGCACTACAAATAAACAAATACATGGTTTTTACGCCTGCACAATACATAGTCAGAATGACCATGCTTTGCCCCACATGCTTGTCAGGGAATGATTACCCTAAAGGTGGCCAGCTATCCTAAATATCCTAACACAAGTACGCTGGCCAGATACTTGGTTATTGTTGTTCTTTAATATGGTACCAATAGGCATGGAGAAGAACAGAAGCGGTGAATACAGCAAGCCCAAATGCTATCTGGTTATCATCTGACCATTTAAAGTAATCCGGGTTAGCTCCAAAGAACAAAACAAAGAAATACATAAAGAGGAAAGAAAGAACCATAAGGGTAAGCTGACGTAAGAGAAGAGCTACTATAGCTCTCAAGGCTGAAGAGATTGGATATACCTGTGTACCCCTTGTAATCTCGGGGTATCTATGTTACCAATACTCTCAGACTGGTAGATAACATAGTTAGCGGATACACCCTTTAGCATAGTAGCAATAAAGAGAGAACCATTGTGCTTAACCTGTAGTCCATATCCATTAGGATAGAAGAAGGTACCACAGTTACGTGTGATGATGTTGATGTGCATAATTAAGAGTGTGTAAGGTGTGAATTAAGATGTGTAGCTATAAACTGCGTGTAAAATTTATAAAGACTTAATATGAAGTGGGTAAATGTGGTAATAAGTGGAGATGTTTTCCACCCACTCAAACACACTCACACATGAGCAGTAAATTTGCTGATTATCAGCATATTAAATTGTCTTTACTAAGAAACTTTATTAGATTGACTATTTATCTGTGGGTGATAGGTTTTTCCTATCGGTAAGTACTAGTTGTCTCAAAATTTACGGGGGTAAGACAACTATTATACTAATCTTGATAGGTTTTTCCTATCGGCTTTATTCTTTACTTCTTGGAAAATACTCTATATCTGGTGATAGAGTTATGTTATAGGGGTAGAAAAAAGAAAGAGTCCCGTATTTCTACAGGACTCTTAACTCTTATGCTTCTACTGTTTCGGTATCTTTTACACCGAGCAGTTGCTTTGCAATGATATTAGACATTGCAGCAATCATTGCAGGGTTAGTGAAGTTACCCAGCATACCTTCTGCTTGAGCAAATGCAGAAGTATCAATTACATAACGATTGTTAGTGGTCTTGATTAGATTGATGGTTGTACCAGCAAAGGTATTACCAAAGAATAGAGGTTGACCCGATTCAGTCTCACGGTAGTTTACACCCTGAGCTTCTTGGTACTGCTCAATCTCTTGTTGTGAGCCGCTTACTACGTAACGGAATACGTTACGGAATCCACCATTGTTGTCTGACTTTTTGTAAGACCCGTCAAATTTTGCTTTCATAGTTAATAATTTTAAATTAAGTTTTTACGTTGAAGGGGTTGGAATGGTTAACCTAAAAAGAAAGTGATTGGAATTAATCCAACCACTGATACTCTTCTTCAGTGAGCCATATACCATTACGTGCAACGTATTCATCGCAAGGTATGTTTTCTACGTGTGGGTAGTAGAGATAATCAATTAAGTGTTCTTCCATTACGGATAAGGGTTAAGGTTAAATTAAGAACTATATATAAGTCTTTGAGTTAAATGGGTTGGAATGGTATGGTAAGGAGAAAGAGGCGGCATTACACCACCCCAATCCACCTTAATCCATTGTAGAGTCTGATATGTTCACCAGTAATACTGCTACTGCTGGTGCCCCTATAAGCGCTACTATAATCCTTGCGTTCTCATTCCATTGATCCACGTTGGCTGGTGCACCACATGCATAGGCTAGCACCCACAGAAGAACCCATGAGATTAAGTATAGACTAAGCACTGTTGCAGAGATCTTGATTATCTTCTTCATGTAAAATATATTTAAGGTTTTTATTGTTAACTGGGTTGGACCCACCCATACATAGGGGGTACCCACCTAACTTTTTGTTGACGGGGTAGGTTGTAGTAGGACCCCACTACAATGTCATACATGTAAAATTTGAATTACCTAAACACCCCATCATAACATCACATATATATTATTTTAAATACCGGTAGGGGGTATAAAAGAAAACCCCGGTATTTCTACCAGGGTTAACTCTTGACATGGTTGGGGGTTATATTTTATGAGGGATGAGTTTTCTTTATCTTTTTATATAGGAGATTTGGTGAGAAAATTCATCCTTTTTAGAATCTATATGCAAAGATGATAGTTGTTCTGGATGCTCTGGACTCTTGTGTTAGTCCGGGCATTGCTTCTATGGTTAGGTAAGAGCGTCCGTTGAATCTGTATTGGAGTAGAGGTCCTATGTAGTATTCTGTACTGTTACCGTCATTGTTGCGGTACATGGTACTAGCTCCAACGGTTAGATCGTTGTTTACTATGTATCCGTATGAGGCAGTACCCGCGTATTCTCTTTCTTGACCTTCTCTGGTTGGTGATAGGTTACCTTCATAGATAGCGTTGACACCCCAGATGCTGTTAGAGCCTAGTTGTCCACCAAGTAGTAGTTTGGGTTCAATACCCCAACCACCATCTAGCATTTTCATTTCATAGTAGAGTGTTGGGTTACCTGGTAGTTTACCCCAGTCGGCTAGAGCATAACGGAACTCAAAAGAGAATCCTCTCCAGTCAAAGTCTTGTTCTCCTTGTTTACCATCATATACTGTGTGAGAGTATAGGTCAAGTTGGAGTCTTTTACCTAGACCGAAGGTAAACTCATCTCTCATGCGGATCTGAGCTGGACCGTCTCTTCTGTCTCTGATGTCAAACCACTTTTCATACATAGCAGATCCCGGAGGATTCATTACGTATACACGGGTTGCTGCAAACATTCTCATGGTGCTCCATAGGGGTTGGTTGTATTCACCCACTCTGGTTTGTAGAGGATGCTTCTTTGCAGTTACAATGACTTCGTTCATTTTAAGAACGGAGTCTTTTCTTGCATTCTCAGCTCCTTTGCTTATTGCAGAGTTGCTGTACTGAGCATATACGGATGTTATGCTAGTAATAATAACTAATAATAGGATTTGTTTCATTTTGCTATTTTTTAATTAGTTTGCTAAAATACTTATAATAACTTATTCTTCTTCATCCCATTCGTAATGCTCACCGTAGAGGTCTGGTTCCATTTGTTAGGCAGTTTATACAGATTGATTGATTGGGTAACAACACGGGTAGTGGTTCTTTGCAGATCACACAGTTATTCTGATGGCTCATTTCGTTGGAATTGAATTCTTACTTTTTCATCAATGGGTATAGGATCACCTATCTCATCGATTCTTACAAATCGTACGTTAGTGTGTAGAACAACAGTTTG
>Ga0214163_1000235_pt1 | contig 26023 bp, 32 predicted proteins | sample LakMenepilimnion_2_FD_153001 | JGI IMG/M metagenome (GOLD analysis project Ga0214163, IMG submission 153001) | Freshwater microbial communities from Lake Mendota, WI - Practice 15JUN2010 epilimnion v4 | ecosystem: Environmental > Aquatic > Freshwater > Lake > Epilimnion/Euphotic zone | place... | reverse complement strand
ATGGCGGAAGTGCCATCAGTGGTATTATGTTGCCCGACTCTTTGCCAGTAGATCATATGAGACAGGCAGCAGCAAGAGCGGACTTAGAGAGAAAACTTAAAAAAATACAAACCAAATACAAGAGCAGCGATAATCTTGAAAACATTTATCCAGCCATGGAAAAACAATATCAAAAACTAAAATCAAAATTACCAAGGCCTCAAGAGTTCAAGGATGCACCCGACCAATATACAACAGCCGGGTGGGATTCAGTTGGCTCTAACGTAGACCAAGATCAAGCAAGTCCAGCTGTATTCAAGGCGCTGCCCATGTACCGTTAATCAGTTATCAAACTCATCATCATCGCCGTCATCATCGTCATTATCAGAATCCAAATCATCTTCCCAATCGTCTTCATCACTCATGTCATCATAGTCGGCGTCATCGTCCTCATCATCGTCATCTTCTTCCCATTCTTCACCGTCATCATCATCTTCTTGGTCTTCGCCTTCATAACCATATTCTTCGGGATCGTCTGTCCATTCATCTTCCCAAGAATCATCTTCTTCGGGGTCTTCGTCATCATAGACGGCCCCACCTACCATGACAACTTCTTCATATCGTTCATCAATCATGTCGAAATAATTCATGTTTTTCCCTCAATACAAAATATTATATCATGTTTAAGTGTAAGGAACAGGATTTGCACTTGCAGACCCGCAGCCATATGGCTGGCTGTAATATCTAGAGCCACCACAACCTGTATTATATTTATTTGTAGAGCAAGTGCTGTATCTAGTGCGACATGGTAAAACCACCTGTTTTTTAGGCAATTCTTCACATGAACAATTGCCATGACTGCAGCATCCTGTATTATTCTTGCACTTCCAGCATTTACCGAATTCAGGATTGCCGGGAATTAAGCAATTGTTAACAAATCCATTGTCGCCACAGCAGGTAATATGTTTTCTGATTAGGTTGTTATCTTCATCTTTGTACCATGGCTGAATTTCATTGTCGCCATATAGATCATTGTCTAAGATATAATTTAAAAAGTCTTTTGCGCATTCACATGCAACATTTGGACCAACAGACATCTGGCACACGACACCGTCTTCCATACATACCATATCATCTAATGGTATGGTCATATTCAATTCCATAAGTTCGGCCATTTTCTCTGATTGAGCTAAAACATCAGATTCAAATAGAGAAGACACTTTTATCTTTCCATGATTTACGACAACATTTACATTATCAAATTTATTTTCTCCCAAGTTGACTTTGTCAAATGGAAATACTGCGTCAGAAACTACACTTTGTGCAACAACGACACCGTAGATTTGTCTGTTTTTGAAAATTACTTTCATCAAGTTGGCAATTTGAGGGTCTATTGGCTGAGCAATAGCAATCCATGTAGCCGCAAAACTTTGAAAGAAATTAGCAGCACTTGGAGCTTTTCTGTTAGCTTCAATATAAGTCTTTAAAAGAAATTCTCTTGCTTTAGCCAAGGCATCTTTATTGCTACCGTAATGGTTATAGACAGCCACTAGAATATCATAAAAGGCACCTGTCATTACACGGCTAAAACTATGCACTTCTGAGGACAACTGATTATCAGGAGCATTTTTAGGCAACTTTGCAGGGTTGACATAAACAAAACTATTAACTGCTTTTCTCAAAGCACCCGGAATGCCTAGCTCTGCACCAAACTGTTCAGCTAAACCTTCTACCAAATTACTCTTCTTTAGGTCGCCTCCGGTTTGTTTCAAAATATAATCCACCAAAATTGGTTGTGCCAAACTGCTAAAGATGCTAATGCAGTCGCCAAAAGATTCATGAAATGCCCATATTTCAGTATTGGCCATATTGAAATATTCTGGCCTCATGGCATCCAACAAAGCATGGCCCAATTCATGACTGACTATGTCGGCGGAAAGACAAGTAAATACTTTCTTACCGCTTTTACCGTTGAAATAAAAGAATTTTAAACCTTGACGGTCGTAATAAGCATTTGGCATATCTCCAGCCAAAGGGTCAACATTTAAGTTTTTAACCAAAGCCCATTTGTCTATATTAGCTGTTCTGTTAATTGCGTTAATGCTATGACACATGACTGCATAGATATTGGCAGCTTGTCCTTGCGGTCTATCAAAAGGACCACCCGCATTCATGTAGTGTTTAACACTGAATGGCAGTTTGTAAGTTACCGGATTAACAGCCAACCCCATCAAATCTGGAGTAGATGGATCGTTCAAATAATACTTGATTTCCACTTTTTTGCTAGCGTCTAAACTTACATCAGACAAAGCCTCAAATTGTGACTTGTCAAAAAATTTAGAAAATAAACTTTTTACGCTGTTATAAATTTTAGTGAACATAAAAGTCCCCCTTTTATAATATTTATTCTCGTGAGCAAAATAAAAAGGTAATTCATGAACGTAGAAGAAAAAATTAGAGAACAGAGAACAAACGAAGCCATTCAAAAAAATTTCATGGGCCAACAAGGCAAGATTTATTTGATAGCTAAATTTCTAGGCAGTCCGATTACCAAACAAACAGATTCAGAAAGCATGTTACCTTGGGATTATCTACCTGAAGAAAACAATGAAATACTCGTTCTTGGCGAAGATTCAACTTCTTACGATATAGGTTACTTTTTTGATGGCCTTCAAAGAGGCTTAAATATGGAAATATTTTGTAACGATTATGAAGGAACTATAAAGCTTAAATGGGAAGGCTATACTTACTACGAAGAGGAAAGCAATGCACTTTTAAGATATTATCCATATCCGCCTTTGGAAAAAATTGTTGATAGTTTGTATGGTGTGGTTGAACAGAAAATACAACATCAATACCAAGAATTACGCAAGAAGGAAATAAAACAAGCTCCAGAACTTGAAAAGTCGGAGCTTGAAAGATTGAGAGATAAGTGGGGAAATATTATTTAATTAAGGAGGGCTTATTAAATCGCCACTTTGTAGCGTATAGGGAGTTTCAAGTTTTGCACACAATGTTGTGCCACTATACAGATAATATGTTTTCTTTGCTAAATCGCCAACAGAGGCACCGGCATAATACTTTGTTTCTTGTGTAATTTGTCCAGAAGTATTATAAACAGTGTTGAAGAAGAAATACGCATCATTAGAACCACGAAGTAGCTGCCAATCAGCCAGAGGGGCATTTGGGTCCATGCCCTGCCATTGAATTAATTGAGCTTCATAAGCGTTTGTTCCGGGGTCCAAAAGAATAAGACGATCAGGCCCCAAAGTAGGATATTGGAACCTTTCCTGCATATCCCATCTTTCATAATAGGTGGGCAACTGCCTAATAGGACTATTTCTGTTATACTGCAATACTGTTTCAGCACCAGTATTGGTAATTTAAGCCCTAATATGACCACCACCAGCATTCTTGGTGTATTTAATCAATACCTTCTGAGGAGCAAAAGGAAAGTTTCTAGCACTAAAAAGACTAGCTTGAAACATGCCTGAGAAAATTGAATTTGTATTTAAACTGTTTACAACTTCCAAGGCAGTCACTGCCGTCATGTCTGCGCCGGTAATAGCTATATTTAAAGGACTATAACCCAAAAGACTTGGGTCATAGGCATACATCAAAGTCAGCACATTATTCCCGGGAGCAGATAAATCATAAGGGCCAACCTGATGATTTATCATGTATTCAGGACTGTTTACATTCGCAGGAACGTTCCAAGTCGTTTGATACTGCCTGTCAGAGCCGAAAATAGTAGGACGAAATTCGAAATTAAATACATTCTGGAAAAATGGCATGACAACCTCTAATTATTTGAAATTTTTAAGTATCATTCTATAGTTATCCACATCCTCTCGGCTTTTTTTGATTTGCTCTTCATAAAAGATTTCCATCCATCTTCTTTCTGGCTCCTCAAGTAAACCAAGGTTGTCCGAAATCCTCTTGGCGTAGTTTAATACAACATCTTGTTCCATTTTCAAGGCAAACTCTAACAATTCCTTCAAATCATAACTAACAATATACGGATAATTAGTTACAGTTTCTTCAGCTTGTGTTAAATCCACACCAATTCCCAGCAAAGCATTTTGAAATTCTAAAACATGCTGCATTTCTCCAAGAGCTTCTTTTTCAAACAACTCTTTATATTCTTCTCGATGAGGACCACTTACCGTAGAAGCTGCCGTCAAATAGAAAAGGAGATGTTTTCTTTCATTTTTCAAATCACCAAGCATCATGTTTGCAAACAACGCATAATCAGAATTTTTTAACATTTTTCAGTCCCCCTTATATCTATTATAGTAGAAGTTCCAACAAGAATTGAACCATGAGCGTCTGGAAAAATAAGTATAAAACCATCAGAGAATATTATTATAAAACTTACGATCAGGAGTTTTATCACTTCGATGATTTGCAGCTTGCTATTAATCCAGATGAAACAATTGAAGATATAGAACAATATTCCGTAGAAAAACAAACCGTTGAAGTTGAAAAATGCGTCAATAGTTTTTCATACTTTTGCCAAAAATATGTAAGAATTTTACATCCGACAAAAGGACTTGTTCCTTTTATTATGTACAAATATCAGGCTAGAAGTATTGAGTATTACAGAAAACACAGATTTAATATCATATCTAAATTCCGACAGGGAGGACTAACAACTGTTACGCTTCTTTATGGTCTCTGGAAGTGTATGTTTGAACTAGACCAGCAAATCATGGCACTTTCCAAGACTGATAGAGAAGCAGTAGGCATTGGTATGATTATCGACAGAGCAGTCGAACATATGCCAACATGGATAAAGCCAAAAAAAGATGGCAAATGGAATGACCATCTTAAGCAATTTCCTGATACTGGCGGCGCTTTACAGTTTTATTCCCCAGAGGCCGCCCGTGGTAAGTCGGTTACATTTCTTATTATTGACGAAGCAGCGTTCATTCCAGATATGGATAATCACTGGAAAGCTATGTGGCCGGTGCTGAGCACAGGTGGAAGCTGTGTTCTGGTCTCAACGGTTAATGGCTTGGGCAACTGGTACGAAGAAACATATACTCACGCCAAAGAAGGCAAAAATATGTTCCACGTAATCGACCTTGATTACTGGGAACATCCTGATTATTGCCCAAAAACGAACCCTAATTGGGAAAAAGAACAAAGAAGCCAATTGGGAGAAAAAGGTTTTCTGCAGGAAGTTTTAAGAAGCTTTCTGGGCTCTGGTGAAACCTATATTCCATCTGATAAACTGACAATCCTAGATCAGCAAACTCGAAAAACATCGCCAATCAAAAGGCTTTTTCCGCATTTTATAAACAAAGACGCACAAGATGAAGAAGGTTCTTTTGAAAAAGGAGCCCTCTGGGTCTGGCAAGAGCCTAAAGACGGTGCAGAATACATACTAGGAGTAGATTGCGCCGAAGGAATTGGAGCAAATGGCGACAACAGTTGCGTCCAAGTTATAAACTCAAACACATTAGAACAAGCAGCCGAATTTTATAGCAATCAAATATCACCACATGATTTTTCCCATATTGTCCATGAATTGGCATCAGCATATAACACCGGACTTATAATCGTTGAAGACATGTCATCAGGAGGAATTGTTCTAGACATGTTAGTACATGAATTCAGTTACGAAAATCTATTTTATAGCGGCAAATCAGGCAAATCAGCAAAAGCTGGTATCAAAATGAGCATTAACATTCGCCCCATAGTCCTTCAAGGTCTTCAATCTAGAGTGTTAAATAATACCCTTCACATCAAAAGTAAAAGACTAGTTACTGAAATGAAAACTTTTGAGTTCAATGTCACATCCAAAAAAGCTGAAGCCGCCAAAGGAAAACATGACGATGCAATCATGTCTATAGCACTCGCCTTATACGCTAGAGACCAAAGTGTAAGAGACTTGCCACTTGGCTCCCCAATGATTGAATCATCTAATAGAGCACAAACAAATCTAGCAGACATTAGGTCAGAACTCAGAAAAGGACTCAGAGAATCAGTACTAGACAAAATTACAAAAAAAGAAAAAACACTCGAAGACCTTGAAAATGAAAATTTATTAAGAACTTATAGAAAACAAAATGCATTAATAAAAGATTTCGGATGGTAATTAATCTATATAATTTAATAGACATGAGAAAAGCAGAAATTTCTATTGATTTGACTCTTTACAACGATGCCATGCAGCTATGTCTGTATGACCGTGAATGGTATGCTATAGCAAAAGAACAAAAAGAAAATCTATTTGAAACAATTAAAATAGTTACCGGCGATTTGAGCGAAATAGCTACTAACAAGTATTTGCTCAACAAAGATATTGCCGAATTAATGAAGTATAAGTGTACCAATCAATTAGATGAACAAAGTCTGGGTTTTTTCTTTGATACAGAATCAGACGCAAGCGTGAAATATTTAACATCTGTCATCAAAACAAAGACAGAATTCAATGCGGCAGTAGTAAAGAACCTTCTTCAAGAATATTGTGACAACACAAGAGATATCTTTCACGCAACCATTTCGCCATTTCCCGAAACACCACTCGATACCACAAAATCCATGAAAAAATTTAAGGTGGTAATCAACGAAGATAAATACTTTATCTTAGAACTAAGTGGTCAAACTCTAATCTGTAGACAACATTTAGAAAATATTTCACAACTAAACGAGTATTTCGAAACCAGAGCAACTTCTAAAAGGATATGCAGAGGATATTTTTCCAAAAATGACCTACCAGAAGAAATTGTAATAGAAGCACAACAAAAATTAAATTACCTAAAAGAATGCATTCTGCCAATCAATTTTGCCAGAAAAACAGAATCAGACTACAAAATTGTATACAAAGAATATCAAGTGTGTCATTGTCAAGATAAAGATTTTACAATTGATGGAAAAAGATTGAAGATTTCATATATTGACAGGTTCAAAAAATGAATAACAATGAAGTAAAATTGAATGAGATTCAAAAAACTTTGGAATCCTGCCTAAGAGGCCTGCCAGAGCAGTTCGCCTTAGATGAAGTAAAAGGCAATCTAAAAAGAACTTTGGAATCAATCAAAAAAGTACAAGTCAAAAGACATAGAAGAAGACTAACAGAACAAGAAAATCAACGCTCCAAAATGTCCTTCACTTCATATGACGATGCCAAAAAAGCTCTGGATATTCTGGAAAAAATGATGCAGGATGAGCAAAAAAATCTCGAAGATTTAACCAAACCAAAACCCCAAAATACAATCGCCGATTACAATGATAATGGCATGCTACTTGGATAAGGTAAATTGAAAATTCATCGGAACTTGAACAAAATCCGATATCCTCTGCAAGTTTACCTGAAGTTTTTCTAAATCATCTTGAATTTTTATGTAAGATAAAGCCTGAGGAAGCTGCTGTCTGATAAACTCTTTCCTGTTGTCAAGATAATCTTTAGCACACATTCTGTGTATTAAACCGCTATCTTTAACTCTTTGAATACAGTCATCAGAATTGTTTTCTATGTAAATTACTTTAGAAAAACTGAGAGCATCTTTAAAACCAGTCTGCCAATTAAAGACCAAAATGTCAAAGTGTCTAGAAAATTTTGTTTCATACTTTTCATAATCAAAATAAATGTTAGAATTATAATAGGTATTTAGGTCATTATATACAAAATGAGAATACAAGAATTTGTTGGTTGTCAACATTTTGTTCCACAACTGGGCGTCAACTCCAAGATGTGTCAATATAAAAAAGTGTCTCATATTTATTCTATTAGAGATAGATAATTTAAATTAGTAGAGGTTAGTCAGATGGCCACACCAATTTGGGCAGACTTTTTCAAAACGTTCGACTTCGCTTTCGCCAGAGATCCTGTCTCTAGGTCAATAGACCCAAAAGACTTGGTCGGCGCAGGCGTAGCACAGCCAGATGCTATTCCCACGCTAAACCCAGATGGAAGCTTCTGGAGCAATACAGACAGTCGCCTAATTAGACTAAGAGAAACTAACGATTTTATCGACCTGTCTACCGTAAGCAATAGACAATCCCGCTACAAAGAATATGAAAGATTAAGGACAGTTCCAGAAATCGAATGCGCTCTAAGCGTCTTTAGCGACGAAGCTTGTTTAGCTGGCCACACCTTGATAAGCACTCCTTTCGGCATGTTTCCCATCGAAAAACTCGAAGAAAAATATAAAAATGAAAAGTTTTTAGTTTATTGCTATGATTTTAAGAAAAAAGATTATGCGTTAGGTTGGGCTCATAGTCCTAGAAAAACTAAAACCGCTGAAACAGTTCATGTTGTTCTAGACCACGGAAAAGAAATCGAATGCACTCCTGATCACCGAATACTTATGCGTGATGGAACTTGGAAGTGCGCTGGCGATATCAAAGAAGGCGACCTAATTATGCCTTTCTATAGAATGCCAGTAAATCAACACCTCACAGATTTACCCACAAAACAATTCCCAAGAATATTCACATTCGGAAAAGGCTGGATTCATGAAAGACACTTTGTCGATGATTGGAGATTAGGCAAAAGTGAACCCAAATTAGATAAAATTGCATATTACGGTAGAATGCTTGGTCAAGATCTAAATATGAATCAAATAGCTCAACAAGCCGGATGTGACTGGAAAACTGTAAAAAATCGTCTCAAAGCCGAAGGATTTTCAGTTGATGAACTAAGATGGTTAGGAAAATACCATAAAGATCATAGAAGAGTACTTAATGTACATAAAGGAAAAATAAAAGATGTTTATGACTTAACAGTCGAAGAACATCATAATTTTGCCACAGATTGCGGTATTGTTCATAACTGTCAAAAAGATAGTCACGGTAACGTCATTCAAATTAATTGCAATAATGAAGATGTAAAAGATGAATTAGAATTCCTTTTTTTACACAGAAGTATGATTAATCTTAATCGCAGAGTATGGAGCGATTTCAAAAGCCTCTTGCTCTACGGCGATCTTTTCTACGAATTAGTCATAGATTTGGACAACCCAAAAGAAGGCGTCATGAAAATAACACGCCTTCCCCCAGAATCCATGTATAGAATTGAAACTACCAAAGGTAGAGTCGTAGAATTCCAACAATCCAAGGAAGGTCCAGATTATCAAAGCTTGACAAAAGCTCCAGTAGTTCACGCTACAGATCAAGAAATCGCCATGGCAACAGCCATACGCTTCAGTCCTGAACAAGTAGTACATGCACGCTTGGGAGACGACAGAAGAACCTTTTATCCATACGGAGTTTCTATCGTAGAACCAACAAGAGGGCCTGCCAATCAACTAAGACTCATGGAAGACGCCATGTTGGTCTACCGCCTCTCCAGAAGCCCCGAACGTAGAGTTTTTTATATCGATGTGGGACAACTACCACCATTTAAAGCCGAAGCATTCATCGAAAGACTTAAAGACCAATTCAGAAAGAAAAAGGTCAGCCATAGCCAAGGAAGTTTCGGATCAGCAACCCCTAATAGCGTAGATGAAAGATATCATGCGCCAGCAGTCGATGAAGATTTCTGGCTGCCTATTAGACCTAATTCCAATACCAAAATTGAAACTCTACCGGGTGCACAAAACCTTGGCGAAATTGATGACGCAATCTATTTTAGAAACCGATTGTTTACAGCATTGCAGTTTCCTAAAAACTATATGAACACAGAAGATCCTAACCAAACAAAAATCACACTTTCAGCACAAGACGTAAGAGTTGCAAGATTAGTAGAACGCTTCCAAGCACCATATGAAGATATTCTATGGGAAATAGCTGATAGACATCTCAAATTAAGAGGCTTCCCCCTAGACACATATGATGATTTAAGAATCAAAATGACACAACCATCCGAATGGAGGGAATTGAGCCGACAAGAAGTTACAGCCGCTCGTATACAAAATGCCACCAGCATTAAAGGCAGCACTCTAATGTCTGATTATGATATTCTCACAGAATGGCTTGGATATTCTGAAGAAAAATCCAAGATATTCATGGCAAGAATGAAAATGCAGAAAATTGAAGATGCAAAACTACAGGTGCTTGCACAAAATCCTGCCCTCCTTGGTGTTGGATTGCCTTCTGATGAAAGTAATAATGAACAAAAACTGGGTACTACTCCAGAAGGTCCTAACCAAGAAATCAGCCCAGAAGGACTTAATCCTCCAGAACAACAGGGCGGTGGCGAAGCAGAAATGCTAGCTGGTGGCGGCGAACAAGCTGGACAACAACCCGCTGCCGGACAAGAAAATAACATCCAAGGCACGCCACTTCGCACGCCTACAGAAAAAGACTTGATTAAATACGATATTGAAATCCAAAACTACGCTAGCGAAGAAGACTATGAACCAATAGATTACTCTGACGCTTAGTTGTAGTAACTGTTATTAGTAGAACCATTCTGATTGGGGTTGGGAGCATTAACTACCTGATTCTCCCCATCAATGTATACTAAACCTCTGGTTATAGGATTTCTAAAGAAATTAACCGCACGCTCAATCATAGAATAACCAATTTGCTTGCTATATTGGTCGTTTGCATTACATAAAACAAAACATACAGATTCAACAAATCCCTTGTTGTTACCCAACATGTTACCAAATTGCTCCAACAATTGCCTTCTGATTATCTGACGGTCTTGCTCATCCAAATGACCAAACATCTTTAATATATGATCTTTTTCTTCCTCTGAAGCATGCTTCCAGTGCTTTTCAAAACCCTCTGTTGTAGACTGTTCAGCCAAGTAATCGGAAAATTTTTTCATGGTTCACCAATATTTAACGGTAACTGCATAGATAAAAGGATAATTGGAAGTATACATTCTTTGTAATTAGCAAAGTTTTACCTCCTTAATATATAACAAGCGGAAAGTTATATTTAAAAAAATCTTTCAAGGAGATTTGGCATGAAAAAGAAATTTGTCGATTTCGAGACTTATAAGAACATCGAAAAGAACTCACTTACCTCTGTTGAGCGTGAGTTGGATGAAGCCGCTGAGTTTGTCGGCAAGGTTTGTGGAGATACAAACCTAAGGCTTTATTGCATTTCAGAGGACACCGCCACCTATGTTGCAAGCAACGGTGACCTAGTCCAAGCCCAATACACCGTAGACAATAACAAGATTCTTCTAGAAAATATTGAAGTTTTAGTAGTAGAAGAAGAAAACCTTGAAATGTCTCGCAAAAATGTTATCGGCCAGATGGTCGATGCTATTCTTGAAGAAAACCTAGAAGGCGCAAACGTCAAGTTTTCTGAATACTTCGAAACACCAGTCGTTAAGGCTGGCCTAAGAGAAGGCGTTGTTAGCGAAGGCGCTAAGCATGACAAGAAGAAGAAAAAGAGAGGACTACCCGAAGGTCTTCGCAAATATCTCGAAAAGCACGGTAGCCCCCTCCATAAGAAGGGCAAGAAGAGCAAAGCCGACGAAAGAGATGATAAAAAAGACGGCCTCGATAAGAAGAGACTCAAGAAAGTTGCTCAAAAAGCAGGCGATCATAAACTTAAGGAATGGGGCCTAATCGCCAAAAATATCCTTGAATTCGTTGATTTCCGCAGCAATGGCGACCTTTACAAAAATGTTCGCACACAAAAAGATGCCAAAGGTAACGTTACAGGCGTTTCCATTCCACGCTCCAACGTCCGCAACGAAGGCAAAGTCCTCATGTTGCAGTACAAGGACATGGCAAACATCATTGATGGCCGCTTCAAGACTCTCAGCGAAACCCTAAACCATCAGTCCAACTGGCTAAAAGCTGTTAATGACATGAAGCGTTACAACGCTATGTCTAACGGCGAAGGTCTACAGACTTGCTTCGAAAATGTCGTTTCCGTTTGGCCAAACCTACTCTATCTCCGCAGAGCAGAACTTGCCCATAAGATTGACGAAGCTCTTAAGGTTACTGGCGCTAAAAATTATGATGACGAAACCTGCGTTTTCTTGGCAGAAGGCGTTATCAGAACCGCCCATAAGACCTATAGCGATAGAGTTAGCAAAATCTTCTCCGCTGCTGGAAAACAAGCAGACCTAGACGATTTTAACGCTTTCGCAGCAGTGTCCGAAGCTGTCTTCGCTAAAGCCGATGAAACCATCCGTGCTGAAAGACAAGTATTCAAGGACCTTTACCGCTCCCTAAGCGAAGTACACCGCCTCAGCCGCCTCATGGGCGATGATGCCACAAGCCTAGAAGTTGGCTCCCTCATCCATGAATGCGAAAGCGTTCTTAAGAATGAAAGCGCCCCTTCCTTGGTTCTCGCTGAAGACCTAGCCCTCTATCTAGAAGCCGCTACACAAGCCCTAGATTTCGACGGTTCTGCTTGGACTGTTATGTCACCAGTTATCAGCATCAATGGCGATAACCCATTCATTCACAAATACGGCGCTATGAACGGTAGCCCCGGCGATCATAAGGGGCCATATGAACTAAGCCCCACATCCGATGGACATACTGTAAAAACTGACGTTACAGGCATGGAATATTACACAAACATGCACAGCAACGACCTCAACCCAAAACTACATAACCCCTACGCTCCCGAAGGCGGCGACTTCCTAATCAAGGGCGCTACCCCAATCGTTTCCGATACATTCGAACTCGGAACCTCTGGCGGTAAAGACACTTGGCCAGCCTTGGAAAACCCCTACATCCCCGGACAGGAAATGACCTTGGGCGACAGCTTCAAGCTAATCGATCCTGAAAACGCATCAAATTGGTACAAAAAGAACCTCGATGTGGTTCCCCAAGATGATGTTCTCGCCAAAACAGCTAAAGACTAAGTCTAAGGAGATAAAGTGAACTCGAACCAGTATCTACTAATCGACTGCTGTACCTATGGAGGAATTGAGCTTGCCATGAATGAGTCCTCAGAAAGAGGACTCACCAAATTCAGAGGCAAATTCCAAGAAGCGGAAGCTGTTAATAAAAACAAAAGAATGTACAGCTATGGTGTACTAAATGAGAATGTAAAGAAATTGCAAGAATGTGTCAAAGCAAGAGGACTTGTGGGTGAATTAGACCACCCAGAAGATAGCATTATTCACTTCGAAAAAGCATCTCACGTTATTACGAAGTTGTGGTGGGAAGGAAGCGTCCTAATGGGTGAAGGAGAAATCCTTAATACACCCCACGGAAAAATCCTAAAAGCCCTAATCAACGACGGCGTACGTGTCGGTGTCTCTTCCCGTGGCGTAGGCAACGGAAAGACGAATGAGAATGGCATCCTTGTAATTGACGAGTCTTACAAACTCATCACCTTCGATGTGGTTGCTGACCCGTCTACATTCGCCGCTTTCCAAAAGAAAGTAGGCACAACCAAGGAGAGTCAGGAGTACACTCCAGAGGTTTTTGATAATTCCCAGAAAAAAAATGACAGCAGCAGCATACATAAGGTAAACAAAGATGCTCTGATAGCGTGTCTGGGCGGAATTGTAAAGGCTCAAACTAACAACATCAAAATGAGGTTAGGATAATGGAACATAAAATCGTTGAATCATTGAAAAAGCTTTTACCTGAAGATCAGGTAAATGAAGTCGCTTCAGCCGTGTCTGAAATGCTAGCAGAAGCTCAAGAAAAGCTCGAACAAGATTACAATAGTAACCTTGAAGAAGCTTACTCACAGCTATCAGCCGAACTTTCTCAGGCTGAGAAAACCGCTTACCAAGGATACCAAGAGGCCTATGAGATTATTAACGATCTTAGCAGCCGCCTAGAGGTACAAAAAGCCGAATTCGAGAAGACCCTCGAAGAAGGCTACGAAGAAGCTTACCAAATGCTTCTTTCCGAAAGAAACAGCAAGGGCAAAGTCGAAGTTGACCTCTACGAGGAATATGACGGCAAACTCGCTGAAATGAAAAACTACATTGTTGAGAAAGTTGACCAATTCCTCCAACTCAAGGGCGGAGAAATCTACGAGCAAGCTCGCCATGATCTCATCAATGACCCAAGAGTCGTTGAACACAAGGTCGCACTCGACAAGATTATCAACATTACCAGCAACTACCTTTCTGACGAAGAGAAAACCTTTGCTACCTCATCCAAATTGGATGAATCAACAAAGAGGAACGAAGAGCTTAAAGGACAACTCAGAATGCTCGAAGCTCGTAACATCCGTCTCTCCACAGAAAATACTCGCCTAAACGAGTCGGTGCGCAAAACCGCTTCCGTTATTACCGAAGCCAGAAAAGCTGTGCCTGCTCAAAACAGCAGAACTAGGCTGCTCGCCGAACAGAAAGAAAGATCAACGAAAGTAAAGACAGCAAGCGGGAGAGGACATATTGACACCGAGAACATTCAGGTTATTGCGGAATATAACACTGGTTCAGGTGAAACAAACGAGCTACTTATTCTCTCAGGCGTTAAAAAGAATAAGAACTAAATCTTAATAGGAGTTAATCAATGAATGCTAATGCAAGATTTCTAAATGAAGCTAAAGAGCTTGAGACTCGTTGGAGCAAAACTGGTATTCTAAAGGGCATCGAAGACCCTTATGTCCGCTCTGCTACTGCAGTTCTACTCGAAAACCAGAGGCTTATCAACGAAGTCGCAACCGATACATCCGACGTTGCACAGTTCAAGAGAATTTCTATTCCTCTTGTCCGTCGTATCTATCCACAGCTAATCGCTAATAAGATTGTTAGCGTACAGCCACTACTCGGCCCAACCGGCTTGGTGTACTATCTCCGCTTCCGCTATAGCTCCAACAAGGGCTATATGCAGGGTGCTTCTAACGACAGCGGCTTCCCCGCTGACGATAACACCTCCCTCCAACAGAGGGCGAGCGGTGATGCCAACCTTGACATCTACTACTCCAGCCAGTTCGTACAGAACGAGAAAACCCCAGATACCATTGCTGTTCCTAACTCTGCAGTGAATATGGGTAACTTCCAACACACCCCCATCTTGGGCGGCACTGTTACTGGTACCATTTATCTAAACGGCACCGTTAGCCAGACATTCACCGTCGCTAGCTCTGGGGCTTTCACTTTCAATACCGTAAGTGGAACCGACCTCGCTACCAGTGGCTCACTCGACCTAAATACAGGTGGATTCAGCCTAAGTTGGAACGCCACTGCATCTGGCCCTGTTTACTGCGTAGTTTCCTACGAGTACAACATGGAGTGCAATCAGGACCTCCCTGAAATCAATCTAGTTATTGAATCAGAAGAGATCGCTGCTAAAACCCGTAAGCTCAAGGCTGTTTGGTCCTATGAAGCACAGCAAGATCTCCGCTCTCAGCACAATCTTGATGCTGAAGCCGAGTTGACCGCTGTTCTCGCTCAGGAAATCAACCTCGAAATCGACCGTGAGTGCGTACAAGACCTCCGTCAGAACGCCGGTACTGTCGCTGCTTGGGATCTCGCTACCGCACTTGGTGATACCATCAAGGAAAAATACGAATCCCTCTACGTGAAGATTGTTGAAGTCTCCAACGTTATCCACAGAAAAACCCTCCGTGGTGGCGCTAACTTCATCGTAACTTCCCCCGAAGTTGCTTCTATCTTCGAAACAGCTACCGCCGGTTTCGCACCTGCTCCTTCTGAGACATTTACTAGCTCACTTGGTATTCAGTACGTCGGTACTGTTGCTAACCGCTACCGTCTCTACAAGGACCCACTATTCCCAACCAACCAATTATTGATGGGCTATAAGGGCGACAGCTACATGGACAGCGGATACTTCTACTGCCCATATGTTCCGCTAACTCAGACACCAGTTGTACTTGATCCAGAATCCTTTTGCCCTCGCAAAGGTATCTTGACTCGTTACGGAAAAAAATTATTACGAGAGGGAGCTAAGTTTTACGCCAGACTCTCGATTGCCAATTTTGTAGTTTAAACAAAATATTGATACTACAAGTATCGCAATTTAAAAAAACCCCAACCTTTCGGTTGGGGTTTTTTTATCCATTTTTATGGACGGAAAAAAATTCTTACAAAAACTTGAAAAATTTTTTGCAAAAGCTATAATTAATTTTGTGGAGCAATAATAACTTAGTGATTAGAAAAGGTCCAAAATGAAAATTGAAGAATTCAATGAGAAATTCAAAAATCTTAAAGATGTTGAAATCATTGATATAGATTGCGAACATCCTGACCATGTTGGCGAAACAAAGTGCCAAAGATCAAAAGTAGTTGCCAAAAGAAATATAAAAAAAAATAATGGCGAAAGATTTATATGTGGTGATTGCAACATGAAATATAATAATCCAATGAAGGTAAAGAGAGATATAAAAAGACAAACCGACGAAGAAATAATAGTAATTTGCACCAATGAAAAACATGTTGGTGATCGAGCCAGACAAATTAAAATGAGTGCCTATTTTGGTACTTTAGAAAAGCCATACACTCAGGAATGCAAAAGTTGCGCCCAAATTGGCAAAGTAATAAGCGAAGAACAAAAAGATAAGATTAAGTTGAAATTGACAGGCATTAAAAGAACAGAAGAATTTAAACAAAAAATTAGAGATTTTTATAATAAAAATCCTGATGCAAAAGCTAGGGTTACTGCAACTCTACTTAAGCACAAATGCTGCACAGGCATGCTTGGCAAGCATCATTCAGAAGAGCATAAAAAGAAAATGTCTGAGATTATGTCTGGAAGACAATATTCTGATGAACACAGGCAAAACATTAGTGAAGGAAGAAAAAAAATGCTTGATGCTCAAGGAGGGTTGTCGAAAGAAACTAGAGAAAAACTTAGCAAGGCAACAATCCAGCAGTACATCAATGGATTCGATCCGAAAACAAATCATGTCAGAGGAGACCATTTTTCTCCAAAGTGTGATAAATTTATCAAATTTAAATCATCATATGAAAAGAAGGCTTTCCTTAAACTAGATGCAGATGACAATGTATTAAAATATGAATATGAATCTACGATTTTAGAATACACAAATCCTCTTAAAGGAATAACTGGGTCATATTTGGTTGATTTACTGGTGTATTATAAAGATGGCACCAAGAAACTTATTGAAGTAAAGCCAAATTCATGGTTAAAAAATCCTGTTGTTGCAGCAAAGATTGTAGCTGCCCATGAATATGCAACAGCCCAAGGAATTACTTTTGAAGTTTGGGAAGAAATGGCTTTGTTTGGACATGTTTATAACGAAAAAAATATGAGATCGTTTTGCCATAAAGTTAAAAATAACGAAGTTTAACAAGAAATTTTAGAACAAAAGTAATCATTTTTTGGGCAAGGATGCCCTTTCTTGGGCAGAAGAACTATAATAACATTATGCGGGTATGATGTAATGATAGCATAATAGGTTTCCATCCTTTTCGTACGAGTTTGAATCTCGTTACCCGCTTTTTCTTTTTAGATCGTAGTGTAATTTTCTATGGCAGTTGCTACAGATTGGAATACATTTCTTAATTTCTTCTAGTCCTTTTTTTCTACTGCCGTTATTCATCATGTATGAGACATCATCTTCTTTATTTTTTTCGAAGTGGTGAAATTCGATGCAAGCTGGGTGTGATTCACCGCAGGCGCATTTGAATTGTTTTTTATATTCTTGCCACCATTCTCTGGTTTGTTTTTTCTTTTCGCTTGCTTTTTTGATGTAGTATTCAGTATTTCTTTTGTAGTGATTATTTACATCAATTCTATGGCATGTTTTGCATTTTGAATTTCTAGTTCCTTTTGCTTTTGATTTAAAGCTGAAGTTTTCGATTAATTTTTCTTGTTGGCATGAATTGCAGAACTTGAACATAGAAAATTATATGTTTTAAACATTTTAGAGACAAATTTGCTATAATATTTAGAGGTGCAAAATGGCGACATTAAAAGACTTAGTATCTGATTTGAAGCAATCTGATTCGGAGTGTAGGATTTCGATTTATACTCCTAGTGGATTGGGTGTGCCGTGTCATTTTCATATAACTGAAATTGGCAGGACAACTAAGAGTTTTGTAGATTGTGGTGGTGTGAAGAGGGAGACTGGTGATACAACTTTTCAGGTTTGGGTTGCGGACGATACCGAACACAGAATGACTGTTGGAAAGCTTTTAAAGATTATTGAATCTGGCAAGGATCTAGTTAATGATGAAGAGCAATTAGTTTTTGAGCATGACAATAATTATACTATTGGTTTGTATGGTGTTGCCATGATTCAGCGTCTTGAAAGTTTGTTTAATATATTTTTGAGTCAGAAGCGTGCTAACTGTTTATCTCCTGACAAGTGTGGAATTCAGCCTAAGACTGTTACATGTTGTAGTAATAAAGGATGTTGTTAACTATATTAATTTGGCTGGTAGGCATATGGTAGTCGTTTTAGCTCTTTCCTGACTCGGATGCCTTTTAGCAAGATGGTGAAGATTAAGAGCGACAGCCCTTGCACAGCCTATTCATTTTCGTTTATAAGTTTATTAGTATTTTCTATGCCTCTGATGAACATAAAAAAGTAAAAAACATTGAATGTAACGCTATAGAGTTTATCGACGTAGAGTAGTGTTGATGTTATAGCTCCTACTGTTGGTTGGGTGTAGACTAAAATTAGCATGGTAGCTAGGTGCATGATTATGGACAGGGAGTCATTGAAGAAGAAGTTAGCGGCATCTAGGTTTGATTTTCTGACATAGTTTTGGCTTAGATTTTGAAGGTAATTTTTGTATTCTAGATTTTCCATGAGTGAGTGGTTTATATTTTCTTTTTCTGTTTGTATATTTAGGTCAATTTTTTGTGTTTTGTAGCTGTATATTTTATTGACTGTAATCATTCCGATGAATAATATTGTGGCTAGGATGCCGATTTTATGATCTGTGAGGTAGAGCATTGTGAGGGCGGTAGTAGCGCCTATAAAGGCTTGTATTATTTGAGGTAGGCTGAATTCGAAGAAGTCTGAGTAGTAACCTACGAGTTGGTATCGTGCTGCTATTTTGGCTGGTATTATATTTTTATTTCTAAGAATTTGTACAGCTTTTATGGCTTTATCGCAGAATATTTTCATGAAGACTTTGGTATCATATCTTTTTAGGAAGAAGCCGATTAGAAGGGCTGTTATTTCGGCTGTTAGTAGTATTAACAGATAAAAATTATCTTTAATTAGTAGTCCATCAATAGTTTTACCTAGCAGGTATGGTATTAGAGAAAACAAGCCATACTGGATTATCAGCATGGCATATATGAAGATTATTTGGAGTTTATTTTCTTTAAGTATTTCCCTGATCATCTTCATCCTTTAGGTCTTCATCAGGAAGCAAGTTGGGGTTAGGTGAGTCTTGCATTTCGAATGCTTTAATAATTCCATAAAGTAGAATGGATAACAGGCAGAGTAGTGTGATTGTTTCAAGCATTTAGTTCCAACCTCCTTCTATTGGTGAGCTTTTTGTGAATTGTCTGATGACTTCATTTAGTCTATCGATTTCGTTTAGACATTTAATTATATCGGTTCTGGAATGTGCGATAAATTTTGCGTTATTTTCTTGATTTTGATTTTGTTTTATGATTGCTACTGGGTGGTAGTGATCAATTTCACCGCAGTAGACTGACCAGAGTCCTTGGTGTAGGTCTGTAACCCAAGGGGCTTGGGTGGCTAGTTTTAATCTTGCTTCTATTTCTTCTTTTTCTTTTTGGTTGAGCATAAGTGTGCCTATATGATTTTGAAGTTTTTTTTGATTAGAGCATGAACTTCTAATAGTGCGAGATTTTTTTGTGTTCCATCACCTATTTGTTTATCTTTTTGTGTGGTTACGTAATGTGCGTGGTTATCGATAATTTGCAGACAGGTTTCGACGGTTTCTTTTTGTATTGTTTCTTTGTTGCATTTTTTTAATTGTTCTTGTAGGTATTCATACTCTAGGACGAGTTGTTCTAGTGTAGCGATAGGTATGATGGTAGATGGTTTGAGGATAACGTTTTCAGTAGATCTGATTTGTTCTTTGATTGCGTTTATTAGTTTTTCCGATAGCATATTAATCCTTACGAAAACAATTCATCATAATCTAGTATTTCCCATAATGTTTCATCAGCTTTTTTTCTATCTTCGTTGTAATCATCTGTAATTAGTATTGTTTTTCTATGTTTTTGCAGAGCTCTTTTTAGTGCTTTTATTTTAGATCTTATTTTTAGCATAATTTCCATAGCATCATCGAGACTATCTTGTAGTATTTCGATGTGTTCCGTCATTTCTTGTTCATTCATTTTGCTCCGATTATTAATTTCTATTGATATATTCTTTTAGTTTTTGATTTTCTGTTTTGTAGGTATTTATTTGTACAGTTAGAAATATCACTACTGCTAGCCAAATTACGAATAAGCCTGTTACCATTTTTTCAGAGATTTTGGTATTCATGGTTAAGCATCCTTTAGGTGGTGGCTTAGGGACATGAGGAATGGTGCTAGGCAAGCGAAGAGGATGCCTTGCAGTTTTCCGTCTTCGTTTCTGATTCCGAAGAAAAAGAGAAAACACAAGATGACACTGAGGAAGCTGCAGATAAGGCAGCTTGTGTAGAGAGCTTTTCTAATGTTTTCTGGCATCTTTTGGACTCCTGTAGTTGTTTACGGAGTGATAGTACTTCATCGGCTAGTTTTTTGCAAGCGATTTTGTATCCTCTGCTGGTAGGGCTGAGGAGTACTACAAGATCATCAAACCAGTAATCTGCATCTTTAATAATTTCTTCAATTGAGTAATTATTTGTTTTTAGCACCTCAATATTTTTTTCTTTGAGGTTATCTGGTTTTAGCATTTTAATCTCTTGGGTAGAGGTCTCTGAGAATTTTCTTTAATTTTTTTACTTGTGTATGGCTGAGGTTGATTTTGGTTTGGATTCTTTTGCCATTTTTATCTGTTTCGCCTTGTTCGAGTCTGATACCGGCGAAACTAGCTGGATTATGTTTGATGACAATTTCATTGAATTCATATTCAACGAAGCCATCTGGTGACTTGTATTGTGTATTATCTTTACCGATGAATGTTTGGCTTGCGGTGCTTTTCATTTTTTACCTCAACTAATTTTATTATAGTTGATAGTTATGGATTTGCGTCAGTAGTGTTGATTAATTTTCCATTTAGATCGTATGTTAAAATTTTTCCGTATGGAGTATGGACAGTGAAATTTTTAGTTTCGTTATTCCAATGAGCGCTTGAGCCGGAATGGTCTCTTTCTAGATTTTGTAGTTTTGTTTTTATAGCAGATGGGCTGAATTTTACTTGTTTACCGCCTTGTTGTACGACCCAATCTCCACCTTGGAATTTATAGTCATTTGGGTTGCTATCAGGTGCGTTACGTATATCATGAATGTTAGCTGGTAGATTTTTAGCAGAGAAGTCCATTGCACCGGCTTTAGGTGCCATCATTCCTCCTGCGACAAAGGGTGCAGCAGCAACAAGTGCGGCTTTGCCATATTTTTTAAATGTATCTAAGAGACCTTCATCGATTTCTAGATTATTATCTAGGCAATACTTGATGTATTCATTGAGAAGGGATTCGTTTCTGTTTTCGACAAATTCATGAAATGAGCGCATGAATTATTTATGGGGTGGGTTTCCGTTTTTATTTTGATTTTGTGTTGTCTTTGGAGAATGAGTTCTTTGCCCCAATATTCTGAATGGTTGCAACTCCAAGATATTTTTTGTATGCCGATGGAGTCTAATAGTTGTTGGCACCAGACGCATGGTTTAGCCAAGCGGAATTGGCCATGCCTATTGATTCTGATACTGAGTATTTCTAGGTCTTTAATTTTCACATCATCTGGGAGTTTGGTTACCAGATCGGATTCGGCGTGAGGATAGGGATAGGTGAGCCATTTGGCGATGTTATAGATTCTGGCTAGTTCATAAATTTTAGTGCTGGGATATAAGGTTTGATTTTTACCGATGGCGATGATTTTGTTTTTTTTGATGGCGAAGGCGTAGTGGTATCTTTCTTGGGATTTGTTATTATCCCAATCTTTAAAAAGTATTTTGATGCACTGTTGGACGGTGTGTTCTTTCATGGTTTTGCAAATAAATTATATGTTAGTTGTAAAAAAATTTCTTAAGTTAATAAATAAAGAAGGGTTTTCAGGAGAACATTATGAAACTATTTTCAGAGTGGTTACAAGAGGCTGCTGGAATAGCTACCAGCCGTTCGCAATGTGTGCAGGGTGATGAGCCGAATTTTGCTGGTGCTTGTTCGGATTTGCCTCCTTCACCAAAACCCAAGAAGAAGCTTAAGAAATTAAAGAAAATTGGTTCTAAATTAAAGAAGTTTAGGAAGAAACGCAAGCTAAAAGATGAAGCAATGATGGTCCAAGGAGGAAGCCCGGGACCAGATGCGCAATGTGCGGGCGCTTGTTAATTAAAGGAGGACACCTATGAAAACATTTACAGAGTGGTTGCAAGAGGCCACAACAGTAGCGAAAGATAAGAAACAGTGTGTACAAGGCGACCGACCCAGTGTTGGTGGTGCTTGTACTGGTGCTATTGCAAATGCAGGGATTGATGGCGTTCCAATGCCTGAAAGAGGACGCAAATTAAAAAAAGCTAAACTCAAGAAGGAAGCCATTGTTGTTGGACCTCAACCTCCCGGTGTTGGAGTTCAGGGTGGCAAATCTGATTTTGTTATTGCAGGCGCACCCGGAGTAGCACACAGCAAACCCAAACGTAGGAAAAAAAGACGAAAAAAAGCATAATTGAAAATGGATTTAGCGGTTTTAGGGACTTTTTTGAGGGAGGAATGGGAAACCCGGGTACTTTATACCCTCCCAATCAACAGCCCCAAGGTGGTGGCGTTCCTAAATCTATAAGTTGTGGGGGAAGTCCCGGGCCATGTCCCCCTCCCCCCAAAGTCACCGATATGAAATTAGACAACAGTGGTTGTCTTGGTACTTCTGGTAGATGTGCTCCGATTAATGTTAAATTAGATATGAAAGGATGCGGGGGAGGTCCCGGGCCATGTCCTCCTACGCCTAGAGGTTGTTCGGGAGGTCCTTGTCCTACTACTCCTGCTGCTGGTACAGCCGTTACGGCTACAAATAGCACCATGGCAAGCCCTGATACTACGCCAGCCAAAGAAGCACCCGGATTTTATAAAGCGCCCTTAGATAGCGGACAAAAGGGTGCTACACCGGTACAGAAGCTTAAAGTTTAAATTTTTATTGTCAAAAAGTGCAAACAGAAAATTGAATCTTCTGATCTGTAACCGCCTGTAATCATATTGAGTTGTAGGATGTTATTAGTATTAAGATTGCGCAATACAACATCTACATAAATCATGCTTTTTTGTACAGATTTTATATTTTCTAGAATAGAATCTACTTCTTCGTCTGTGGTGGTTTTTTTACAGATAGTGATTTTGCAGATGCCGGAATCTAGACTCCAGCCTTTTTGTTTGACTTGTGCGTATGAGTTATATGAGAAGTCAATTGTTTGATTATTTTTTTTGATTTCTACGGATTCAACGACAAGTCCGTATAGATAGTTGGTTTTGTGCCAAAATTCTATTCTTTTATGGTGGGTTCGCTCATAAATACCTTTGGAATGTGGCCAATCTAGCCTCAAAGTTGGGTAAGTTTTCATATCATCACCTTGGGGGATCAGTGCGTAAGATTTATCGAAAACGACACAAGCCCGAATCGATAAAGATACATCTTCCGGAGGTTCAGCAAAAAACGCATTTTAGTTGTGCAGCAGCGGTAGTGCATTCGATTTGTAGTTATTGGGGATTAGGTTTGCCGTCTCATTATGATTATTTTCCCTATCTAGAAACTGATGAGAGTTATGGGACATTACCCAGCAAAATAGCGAAGTATTTAACATCTGTTGGTCTCACTGCGTGCATTAAGTATAATATGTCAATTAAAACTTTGTGTCAAGAGATTAACAAGGGAAGTCCTGTGATTCTTGCGTTGCAGGCTTGGGGTAATTTCAAGCATTACGACAAATTTGGTAGTGGGCATTATTTAGTTGCGATTGGGTACGATGAGAAAAACATTTATTTCGAAGATCCTTGGTTGAATTGCAGCAGGGGTTTCATACCGAAAAATGAACTATTGAAGCGTTGGCATGACATGGATTACTTAGGTGTTACGCATGAGAAGATGGGGATTATAGTTTCCCACAAGAAAATTCCTGTTTATAGCAAGAGTGCTAGAAAGATTTGTTAAATTGTAATTTGTAATAAACTGGCAATCTGTGTGAAAATATTTTCATGAATTTTGCCAAGTTTGGTCCTGCGAATGAGATAATTTTGCTTCCTCCGAACTTTTTAATTTCGCCATCTATTCCTAGGATTTGGAAGTAATTTTTAATTGCTTGCACAGAGGATTCAGACAAACGGCTGATTCTAAGTGATGCCGAATTTTTTTTGAATTCGCCTTTGTCCATAAACCAACAGGCAACGCCGTAATCTTGTAATTGGTCGAGCCATAATTCGGTAATATTTTTAGTATTATCTTTGTAGCAAAGATCGTAGAATTCATTCCAGCATGAGCAGCTTATGCTATTCCAGCGGAAGGAATCTTTATCTTGAACAAAAGATTTTGGCCTACTGAATCTTTGTAATTCATGTGCTTTGCAACGAATCCAGATGCCATTTTTAGAAACGCTTTCTCGCATTTGGAAGTGAGGGTTTTTGGATTTTCTTGGTTTGATGATACTGCTATTACCTAATAAGGTCCCTAGAATAACTTGTTTTTCTTTGTTTGCAAAAGTTAGTTGCCGTAAAGTCTCTCCATCAGTTTGCCAGTTATTAAGCATCATTACCTCATAAGAAATATATATAAAGTTTAACAAAATTAAATACGCACCAAAGGTCTATATTTGCAGACATTTGGTGCGTATTTTTAAGTTAAAAAAATTAAATTTTCCAACGAAGTTTTCTGAGAGGGAATCCTTCTACGGCGCTATAACAAAACGAATCATCTTGTTTGAGCATTTTATCTATTACCGACCAGTGAGCATAGAAACCGGCTGAGCTTGGTTCGCCGGGTCCAATATTGGAATTTCCCATGTATGTTCCCCAAGAGTTTAGGATAAATCCATGTTCTTCTTTGTTTATAGTAGCGTAGCCAATAATAGCCATTTGGTGTGCCCAAGAACCAGATGGTTTGCATACTCCATTTGCATCTCTTGAAGTTGTGAAACCTTGGTTGCTAGCAACTGATATACCATAGCCTTGAACCAATGATTTTTTTGCACTATTCCAATCTGAAATTTGCGTGGTGTATTTTACAGGATGTTCTTTTACTAGTGGTTCTAAATCATTAGGAACACCTGCAGCGCCCCATTGGCGGCACAATGATTCAGAGTATTTTTCTAGATTATATTTTCCATTTAGAAAAGTTCCTCTGTTAAGAATTCCATATTTTCTAACGAAATCAGCACCCCAAGCGCCGATACTTCCGTCGCCTCGGCCTAATTGTCCTTTGCCTATTTCAACTCTGCTTCCTCCATAAACTATTTCTTGAACTAGGGGTTTGAATTCTTCTGCTTGTCCTTGAGCGATTTCTGCGCACATTGTATATTCTATGGCTGAACAGCAGCCCATCGCCACGCATGATCCAACGGATCCCTGATTTCTGGGAGGTAAATTATCTCCAGTTACAATTTTTGCAAAGTCCCACAAATAACAGTGATCCGGTAGTTCTTCATTTGCATATCCGAATGCTGGAGTATCGGTGAAATTCTTTATTGGGAAAGTTTCTAAGGTTGCTTGTACGGCAACTGGATCGTTTATCCATCCAAATGATACATCATTAGGAACATATGTAATTGAAGAATCAAATCCTTCGGTAGAAAGAGTATCAATATATGTTGTATATGCTTTGTTATCCATTCAGTCCTCCTAATATTTTTTGCATACGTGTAAATTGTGTTTTGCATTTCTTTTTAAGATTTTCATCAAAGGGAACGTTTGGATTGGTTCCAAGAACTAAATCTAATTCATTAGCAATAGCTTCTCTTAATGTGTTTAGCTTATCGGCTTTGATGTTCTGGAAGGATAAGTTTCTTACTGTTGCATACAGTTGGCCCAAAGTTTTGTATTGTGGGTTATCGCATTCTAGGACGGCCAATTCGTATACATGGGTCAACTTTTTTGCTGAATCAGCCTTATCAGCCTCTTGTAAACCGCCATAAATACCTCTTAGTGATTCTGCAAATGGGTCTT
>Ga0214163_1000233_pt1 | contig 26086 bp, 41 predicted proteins | sample LakMenepilimnion_2_FD_153001 | JGI IMG/M metagenome (GOLD analysis project Ga0214163, IMG submission 153001) | Freshwater microbial communities from Lake Mendota, WI - Practice 15JUN2010 epilimnion v4 | ecosystem: Environmental > Aquatic > Freshwater > Lake > Epilimnion/Euphotic zone | place... | reverse complement strand
CGCATCGCTTATGGAATCTGCATTTGTCCATGGCGCAACATTGCAACATGCTGGCATTAATGCGAAGATTCAGGGTAAGCAGCTAGGCGAAGCATTGCTAATGCTCGCAGATGATTATGCGCAGAGGAGAATGAACAATGAAGCAGCATAAAATTGCCATTGCAGGAAAGCAGGGCGCAGGAAAAAGCCATCTTGCTGCAGCGTTTAGCAATATCGGATGGCTTACATTTAGCATTGCTGATCCTATTAAGCAGCTTGTTTCTCTTGCGCATCCGAATGCAGCGAAGACTGATCATGCAATGGTTGGACTTAAAATGAAGACAATTCGCGAGCTGTATCAAGCAATCGGCGGCGCGATTCGAACGCATGTTGATCCATATTTTTGGCTGTCAATTGCGAGCAATCGCGTTGATGAAGCAACGCGCACATTTCGCAGCATCGTTGTTGATGATGTGCGCACGCCGACAGAAGCGCAATGGCTAAAAGATTCTGGCTTCACAATTATTAAACTTGTTGTGCCAACTGAAACGCGCGCAGCTCGCATTGGCAAACTTATCGGCGAGAACGATGAAACGGAAACAGGCGTTGATGACATCGTTGCGGATATTAAACTTGATGTGTGGGAAGCAAACGATTTGCTGCAGCTGCTCAACGATGCACAATGGGCAACGCACACCGAGCGATTTGATAACGCAATGGCACGCGTTGAACAGTTTTTGTATTCGCACAGGGAGGCATAATGCGTAAACAAAACATCACAATCAACGGGCGAGCAATGAAATTTATTCGCTCTGTCTACGCAGACAACGGCAATACATCGTTGCAGCTCGTAGACAATGAGACAGGATTACCCGAAGCAATGCTTTCGCTGAACACGCAAGACGAATTGCCACATGGAGTTTTCTTTCTAAAAGACTACGCAGAGAACGAACACATTGCAAAGCTCGTAATGAATTCGGGCGTAATCGAACCTTTTGCAAAGTATCGCCAAGTGGGCTATCGCACCGTTCAAGCGTGGAAGATCGTAGATGCCGATTTATGAGTGGCGCTGCAATGCGTGCAGCAAGAGCTTCGAACAAATGCAATCGAGCTTTAACCCTGTTGCGCCGCTCTGCGAATGCGGCGCGCTAATGATTTTGCAAATTGCTGCAAGTGTTGTAATGTTCAACGGCAAAGGCTGGGCGAAGAAAGATAGAAAGGACAAAAAGAATGGCAGGCGTTAAGACAACGCGCAGCGGACCAAAGAAAGAAACGCAGTTTCTTTCCACGGATTGCAGCGTGTGCGGCGTTAAGATTGTGAAGCTTATGGAAGCGCATCGCGTTAAAGCGTTGATGTTTGATGGGCCAAAGCATCTGACCGTGTGGCAATGGACACATCGAGCATGCTTGCCAAATGCTGCAACAGGGAGTAAAAAGTGATTGTTGATCCAGAAAAGTCCAGACGCGGCAAGAATGCGCGCAATCGTGGCAATGCGTTCGAACGGGAAATTGCAGCGAAGCTTGGCGGCACAGCAAAGCGGACGGGCATGTTCGGCGGCAAAAACGATGTTGAAGCGGACTGGTGTGTCATTCAGGCAAAAGTTGGCAAGTCTTATCCCGAGCGTCTCGATGCGTGGCTTCGGCAGTTGAATCCAAAAGGCGATCAGTTGCCGATTCTTGTTGTCGGCGATTCTCCCGGGCCAGGCGTGCGCCGTCGATCGCTTGCGATTATTGACCTTGACGATTTCATTGCATGGTTCGGCAAGTAATGAAGCTGTTGTTATCTGCAATCGTTAGCGCAGCTGGAATTTTTGCGCCTGCGCCCGCTGCAGTTATTGCGCCAGACGCTGCGCAACTGATTGATCAGCCAGAAACGCCGCGCGCAATTGTGCTTTACGGATCTGCTACATGGTTTGATGCAGAGCGCGGAGCGCAATCGAGCTGGTACACGCGCGCAGGCATTGAATATTACGGCGCAGCTGGGCCAGAGCTGCGCGCAATTCGAGAGCATAGCTGGCGCACATCGTGGCCCGTATTGATTACATCAAAGCTCACAGGCAAAAGCATCGTTGTTCAAGTTGTGGATGTTTGCACATGCTACGGCGTGCGCAAAGATACAACAGATGATCGTTTAATTGATCTTGCGCCAGCTGTTTGGGAAGCTCTTGGCGTGCCGCTCTCCAGAGGCGTTATGCAAATTGAATTGCGGGTCATGCCGTGATCGAAACATTTGATCAGCTCGCGTTGTGGTATCGAGACAATCAAGATCCGCTGCCGTCTCGCATCGTAAGTAGAAAGCGCATCAGCGAAGACGGGCGACCAGATTGGACATCTGAATTTACTGCATGGCTTACAGCGCCTGAATCTGTCAATGTCTACGAAGAGGCGCGCAGAGAGAAAATTATTCGACAGATTGAATATGCGTATCCAATGCGCAGAGCTATTGCTATTGCAAATCGAATGCCGCGGCACCGCATGCTGCCCGCATACGGCGAAACGCTTGCAACATTTACACGCTGTCAATACAGCGTTGAAGCTCTTGCATCTGCGTTTGCTTCAGCGTATCCCGTTATGGGCGAAACGCGCATTGCGCGCGCACATCTTGAACACGCGTTGCGCAGAGCGCGCGCAGCTTATCGCTTCATTTAACTTTACTTTCCAAACACGCTCATCATTGCTGCAAATCGTTGCGCATCGCTGCGCTTCGAATCAACATGTTCGATGTAGCATTTAATGCATGCGCTGCCCGTATTGTTCAGCTGCGCGGGGAAGACTTCTAGCGGATGAATTGCAGCTGCGCAATGATCGCACGCAATGTTGTTTGCATCCGATTCGCTTGCTTCAATTGCTGCAATAAAATCTAGCTGCTCTTGTGTCTTCTGCTTTCGCTTTGCTGCAGCTGCTCGCTTTGTTGTTGGGTTTCTGCGAAGCTTAATCATTTACTTTGCCTCCAGTCTGTCTAGCATTGCTCGTTGATGCGCTGCGAAATCGCGATGCGCATTCACACGATCAAACGATTTAGAAATTGTGCCGCAGCTGCATCCAATAACCCATTCTGCAAATCCGTTTAGCTGCGGCTTTGAGCTTCGATGTTTCTTCAGCTCTCGAAATTGTGCGCCTGTCATTTGCTTATTCTCTCTTTCTCTGCTTGCTTACTTTGCTGCAGTTGCAGCTTTGATGTGTGCAAGCCCAGCATCATAAACAATGCCGCTAAACTCACCATAAACAAATGCTCCACACTTGCAACGAATTGCAAGCCCGCCGCTCTTTGCATCGCGCATCTTTCCAAGCTTGTGCAAAACTGGCTGCTTGTACTTTGCAAAGCTCTGTTGTCGAGAGTAGTTTGCCATTTTGTTGTCCTCTTTCTTACTTGTTAGAGCTGCATTTCAGCTCTATATGTAGAGCTTAGACATATGCAGATTGTCTGTCAAGGGTTAATTCTTATTGCTACTTATTGCAATAAGCCAGCTATAGAACAAGCGTTCTAATGCTCAATTGTTAAGAAATCTTAATGTTTCCCTGCAGGGATTACCCCTTGACACGCTCGCAACACATCTTTAATATGTCTTTAGCAGCTCAAGTTGAGCTGCAGAGGATAGAAAGAAAGAGGACGCAAAATGAGCAAGCTTCTAGAGCTAGTAGAAATCAAGAAGGAAGCAATTATCTGGAGCGAAAGCCGAATTAAGTTTTACAACAAGCAGATCGATGCAGAAGTTATGACAGGAAAGGACACAACATATTGGAAGAAGCTGCGAGACGCAGAGCGCGAAACTGTTGCAGCAATTAAGCTTGAGTTGGGCAGCGCAGCTGCTTCAATTCTCAACAAGTAATTAAAGAAAGAAAGAGAGGACACATCATGACACGCAAAGATTTTCAAGAGCTTGCAACGATTCTCGGGGAGACAAAAGCAGAGCTAGAGCTAGGGTTGTTGCCAAAGATTCTTGTCTTCGAGAATCTGCAGGATGAAATTATTTCATTCTGCAAGCGTTCAAACTCTAACTTTGACACAGCGCGATTCATCGAAGCAATCGAAAAAGCAGCTAAGTAATTAAAGAAAGAAAGAGAGGACATATTATGTTGAACAAGGCAAAGATGTCGCAGATTCTCCGCCGAGCGGGCTTCGAAGCATCGAGGCAAACAACAACAGCTGTTCGAGGCTGGTACAATTTCAGCCGCGGCTATCTTGTTGAAGCTTGCGATGATGAAGGCAAAGTTGTGCGCGTATCGCAGCGCAGCAACTCGCACAGCGAAATGAGCAAAGAGACTTCACGCAACGATGTTGCGCTTTATGCAAGCGCGTTGCTTGCTCTTGGATTCAATGTGCATTATGCACACGCTGAAGACGATGCACGCTTTGGGCATGTGTTGTATGTCAGCGCATACGAAACTGAAGCTTAAAGAAAGAGAGGACACAAAATGACAAACGCAACAAAGGGGATCATCAGCTTCGAAGACGCGAAGAGCGAATTTCTTTCATGCAGTTGCCGCAATACAGTAATGGACAACGGCTTCGAAGCGTTCGATGCTGAATGCGAGAACATGCATTATTCATGCGCTAAGTGTGGCGCAACAGCTTGCGTTGATTTTGCAATGCGCATTATCAACAACGAAAAGTAAGAGAGAGAGGACGAGCATGCTTACAATTCGAGAGACGCGAGCAACGCTGCAATCAATCGCGGACGGCATGTTGATTGAAGCAGAAGCATTCGCGCATGAGCGTTTATCTGTTATCGCTGCAGAAATGCGACACGCAGCGGGCGCAGCTCGAACGCATAGCGCAATGGCAGTTGCGGGCGCACGCGCTGCAGATCAGTTGATGCGAGAGCTAGGGCGCAGCGAAGATGCGTTTGCAATCGCTCGAGCATTTGAAGGAGGACAAAAATGAGCAACGAGACAAAGCGAGCAATTCGCGAGGGCATCGCGCTGGGCATTATTCTTGCAGCAAGCGGGCTTTTGGGCGCGCTGTTTGCAATTGAGCTTATGAGAATGTATCCATGAAAACGCTGTTTATCTTAAAGCATGCAGAAGACATGCCAGACGGCTTAGAGAAGCTGCTAAACGAATACACAGTTGGCGTTCAAGCTGTGCCGGGCATCGCGCTTGCTCGAACAGCGAGCGATAAATGGCTTGCTGTTGTTGATGATGGCGAAGCTCTGCATTTTGTCGCAACTGAATCGCGCAACGGACCTTCAATCGCAGATATTCGCGCGCATGTTCAGCTATCGAAGCAGCGAGCTAATTAGCATGGACGAATTCGCATATCTAAAAGACTATGAATGGCTCAACACAGCGCGCAAAACAGTTAAAGCAGACAGCGGCTTAAAGCTGCAGATCGATCTGCGCGGGGATACCCCGCGCAAAGCAATTAGACTGGGCGAGCTATCGCACGGCTACAAGCCTTGGGCAAAGCTTGAACGAGCTGCGCCAATCTGCACATGGACACAAGCGGGCGAAGCAGCTAAACTGAACATGACAATTGCAGAATATATGAAAGAGAGGACACAGCATGAAGCTTAAACAGCGTGTAGAGTCTTATTCAATTGCGCTGCAGACAGACTATAAACGAGAGCTAGAGCGCATCGAGCGCAGAGAGCGCGCAAAGCTTCAAGTTATCGCGCTTGCAATTCTCGCAGCTGCGTTGATTGTGTTGCGCGCTGGATCATGAGCCGCGATTTTGTGAACGATGGCGAATGCATTGTGTGCGGACATCTTAAAGATAAGATTGCTGCAGGCGAAGCAAAGCCGTGCATCGAATGGGGATTGATTAAGGAAGAGGAGGACGAGGACGATGGATCAGACGAAGCTTAATCTAAACGCTATTCGCGAAGATGAATGGATGCCGATTGAAGACGGCGAGACGCTAACAACAACGCTTGCTGTTGATGACATCACAGCTGCAGTTATTAAGCCGTTCGACCTGCATTGGGATGGCAGCGTTTCGTTTAATTCGCTTGCGATGCCAGACGAGCTGCCAAAAGACTTTAGCTTAGGCGTTATTGTGGGCGCATCAGGCTCTGGCAAGTCTACGCTGCTAAAGCAGTTTGGCAATCCCGTTGCGCCGAACTGGAGCAACGATAAAGCAATTGCTGCACACTTTGAGAATGGCGATGCAGCCGAACGCTTTAGTGCCGTTGGGCTTAACAGCGTGCCGACATGGACAAAGCCGTATAGCGTGCTAAGTCTAGGCGAACGCTTCCGCGCCGATCTTGCGCGCTCGTTGCAGGATGATGCTGTCATTGATGAATTCACAAGCGTAGTTGATCGCAATGTGGCAATTAGCGCATCGAAAGCAATGCGCAAGCACATTGAAGCTAAAGGGATTAAGCGGGTGGTGATTGCTAGTTGCCATCGCGATGTTCTGCCATGGCTTGCGCCTGATTGGGTCATTGACACCGACACGCGCAGCTGGGCATTGCGTCCGCGGGAGTGTCTTCAACACCCTGCGATTAATATCGAAGTTTATTCAGCGACAAGAGAAGCTTGGCGGCTTTTCAGTCCGCACCACTATTTAACTGCAGAGCTATCGAAGAGCGCGCAAAAGTTTATTGCAGTATGGAACGGCAACATCGTGGGCTTCACTAGCTCGCTTAGTTTCCCCCACGCACATCTTAAGCATGCGTATAGAGGCACGCGCACAGTTATTCTGCCAGACTTTCAGGGCTTGGGGATCGGCGTTCGCTTGAGCGATTGGCTTGCAGCGTGGCACATAACGCAAGGACATCGCTACTACTCTCGAACAACGCATCCGCGCTTGGGCGAATATCGCAATCGTTCGCCGCTCTGGCGCGCTACATCAAGCAGCGGAAAGAAACAAGCGGCGCTAGGCGCAAACAGCGCGTTCAAGAGTAAGACAGGCACAGCAAGCTGGCAACCAGACTTAAACAGGATTGCTTATTCGCATGAATACATTGGCCCAGCTCTTGAAGCAGATGAAGCAATGACACTATCGCCAGAGTGGCGCGAGAAGCGCGCAGAGTTTGCAACTGAAGATATTGTGGAGCAACTAACGCTCCTTTGATACACTAAGAGAGAGCAGCAATGCTCAATGTCTACGCCGCGGGCTTCGTCTCGCGGCTTCGTCCCTGCCGCGTTGTCCTCCGCGGCAGGGACACTTACTAACGAGGGCGAGAGGACAACATGCCGCGCAAAACATTTGATCGCTTTGATGCGTTGCATGAATGGATTAAAGATGCGCAAGCTGCTATGAACATTGCACATTGGGAAGTAAGCGTTCAGCGAGACGCTGCGGACCTAGATGCATGGGCAGACATTGCGCCACACTCTCAAGCATTCACAGCAGAGCTTCGCGTCTCTCATGATTTTTGGAAGCAGACGCAAGAGAAACAGCGAGCTGTGCTAACGCATGAGCTAACGCATTTGATCATGACACACGCGGATAGAACGGTAGACAATCTAGAAGATACATTGGGCAAGCTTGCATGGGCGGCATTCTCGCCGCAGTATGAAGACGCAAGCGAGCGAGCAACTGAACATGTTGCGCTACTTATTGCGCAACAGCTGCCGCTACCCGAATTCGGTGTTTACTCTTGAAGTTTAATCGTCCTTGTTTAGACTGCAGCACACTAACTGCAGACGGCAATAGATGCGATGCATGCAACAAAAAAGCGCAGAGCAAACGACAAGCTGAACGCGGGCCGCAACCGTATCGAAACAGCGCATGGAGAAAACTTAGCGCGCAACTTAGAGCAAAGCGTCCATGGTGCGAGCTGTGCGGATCGCGTAATGATTTAACTGTTGATCATATTTTTCCATTGAGCATGGGCGGGCCATTGCTCGCTCATGAATCAGGCCTGCGGGTACTCTGTCGCAGATGCCATGGAAAGATAAGCAATCGAGCTTAACGCCCGCCAGCGTGCGGTAAATCATTGCGTAAAAAGAAATTTACAAACAACAACGGCTTAATCCAGAGGGCGGATTTTTTTCTGCGCGTGCGAAGACGCAGGGTATCCAGCGCCGAGTGCCACACGCAGCGTGTCAGGATGAGAGGGCGGGGGTTATTTGTTATGCCGGGACCGAAAGCAACGCCGAATGAAATTAAATCGAAGCGCGGAACGCTGCGCAATCGTGGGCAAGTTGTGCAGATTAAAGCGCAGCTGCCACGGCTTTCGGAAGCAAAGCGGCCAGCGGACTTAGGGCCAATTGCGTCTGAAGTCTATGAAAGAATTTTGAACGCAGCTGGCGAATGGCTTGCTGTCAGCGATCTTGATGCCGTTGCAATGCTTGCAAAAGCAATTGAGCGCCACACGGACTTAGCTGCGCGATTGATGCAAGATGGACCTATTCTCTACACGGACAAAGGCTATGCATACGCTCATCCTGCCGCGGGCATGTTAAGCACAACGGAGGATTCAATTCGTAAATGGACAGCAAGCCTCGGACTAACAGCAAGCGACAGAGTAAAGCTCGGACTAGTAATGGTCGAGAGCAGGAGCAAGCTAGAGGAATTCGCGCGCAGGGCGCGGGAAGCTTGAGCGCATGGCCACCGCGATGGCTTACTCCGACACCCGAAGCTGATCTTGCGCGCTCTCTCGGCGATGAAGTTGCAGACTTTGCAGAAGCGTTAGTGCCAATTGCTAAAGACAGCATTGCAGGACGAAGCGGCGAGCCGATTGTGTTTCGAGACTGGCAACGCAATCTATTGCGACACGCTTTGGCGCGCAGAGAGGACAAAACATTTACACATCGAATCTTTTTAGCGGGCGCAGCGCGCAAGAATGGCAAGACTGCTCTAATTTCTGTGCTGCCCATTTATTTTGGATTGTTCGGGGATCAGGGCGGAGAAATCTACAGCGCGGCTGCGGATCGCGATCAAGCAAAGCTTGTTATGTCGCATGCAAAGCGCGCTGTTGAATTGCAACCCGAGTTTCATGGACAGATTCGCGTGTTTAGAGACGCGCTGGAATTCAAGAATACAGGCAGCGTTTATCGCGCGCTATCAAGCGAAGCATTTACGAAAGAGGGTTTGAGCGCATCGCTTGTTATCGCAGACGAGCTTGCAGCGTGGCCAAATCGCGAGCTGTTCGATGTGCTTTCTCTTTCAATGGGCGCGCGCCGCTCGCCAATCATGATTGCAATTACAACTGCAGGCCCGCGCATTGATCCAACTGGGCAAGATAGCATTGCGCACACGCTTTATCAGCTTGCTAAGCGGCGCATTTCAGGCGAGAACGATGACACAACTTTAGGCATGGCTTGGTGGGAAGCGGGCGAAGGCGCGTATTTAGAGCCAGAGCGTTGGGCGGAAGCAAACCCCGGACTGCTTTCTAATCCGCCGATTCTTGCGTTTGATGATTTGCTTTCTGCGCAGAAGCGCACGCCCGAAGGCGAGTTTCGAACAAAGCGTTTAAATGAATTTGTCGCAAGCTCAACAAGTTGGATTCCGTCGGGCGCATGGGATGCATGCGCAGATGATACGCTTAAGCTTGAAGCACATGATGCAATTGTTATTGGCTACGACGGTAGCTTCAGCAATGACTCCACAGCAATTGTTGCTGCGCGTATTTCAGATCGCGCGCTATTTGTTTTGGGGCATTGGGAGAAGCCGTTGGACGATAATCACTGGCGCGTTCCAATTGAGGAAGTGGAAATGCGCGTTGAGGAATTAGCGAAGTTGTACGATGTAAGAGAGCTAGTATGCGACCCGTTTAGATGGCAACGCTCAATGGAAGTTTGGCAGTCTGCGGGCTTGCCCGTAGTTGAAATGCCACAAACGCCAAACCGCATGGTGCCAGCAACATCCTCGATGTTCGATGCGATTGTTAATAAGCGTGTAAAGCATGACGGCGATCCGCGCCTTGCGCGACACATCGCGAATGCTACGCCGTATCAATCGCGCAATGGGGTAATGCTAAAGAAAGAACACTCCAACAAAAAGATTGACCTTGCCGTGGCAGCGATCATGGCGCACAGCAGAGCAGGAACATTACAAAGCGCACCAGCTACGCCGCAAAAAGCGCGCGTTGAATATATTGAGCTTTAGGAGAACAAATGGGACTGATCGACCGAATCCTTGGACGCGAATCGGAGCAGCGCGCAATTGGCGGCGGCTGGAATGAAAACTGGTGGGGCGGCGGAAATATTCAGTCCGCTGGCGTTGCGATCAATGAAGACAATGCAACAAGCATTGGCGCAGTATATGCGGCAGTTAAGTTGTACGCGGACACAGTAGCTTCGCTTCCTTGGGGCGCATATATTCGGGACACAGGCACGCGCCGACCTGTTGCGCGTCCGCGATGGATGGAAAATCCAATTCCAAACAACCCAAACTTTACGGGTTTCGATTTGCGACATCGAACAGTTACCAGCTTGCTTATCGATGGCAACGCGTTCTTGCTAACGCTGCGGGATGAGACAGGCAATGTTGTAGAAATTCGCGTTCTCGATCCGCGCAAGGTTGAAGTTGAGCAGCTGCCCGACGGAACGCCGCAATATAAGATTAAGACGCTTGAGGGATCAAGCGTGCATGGACCCGATGACATCTTGCACATTGTTTTGTTTGCTGGCGTAGGGGAGAGCTTGCGCGGACTTTCGCCTGTTGAGCATCACCGCGAAACGCTCGGGCTTGCCTCCGCTACGCAGCGTTTTAGTGCCAAGTTTTACGAACAAGGCGCCGCGCCTTCGGGCATCATCAAAGTGCCGGGCGACCTTACCGCAGATCAAGCAGAGCAGCTGCGCGCTTCATTTGGACGACGGCATGAAGGCATCGATAAGATGCACAAAGTTGCCGTTATTACAGGCGGCGCAGACTTTCAGCAATTGAGCGCCAAGATTACCGATCTTCAGCTGGTGCAAACTATGGCTTGGGGCGTTGAGGCAATCGGAAGAATCTATGGCGTGCCGCTGCATCTGCTTCAGTACCCGGGCGGCAATTCTTCATATAACAGCGTGGAAATTGTTTCGATTGAATGGCTGCGCCTCGGGCTTGGCCCACTCATTGCTCGCCTCGAAGCTGCGTTTCAGCGGCTCGTTATCGGGCAAACAACATTTGTTAAATTTAACCTAGATGGAATGTTGCGAGCAACAACGGCAGAGCGATTCAACGCCTATGCAGTTGCGTTGAACAATGGCTGGATTTCTGTTAATGAAATCCGCCAGCTGGAAGATCGCTCGCCAATCGGCGATGAAGGCGATAAGTTCCGCATTCCGCTTAACATCGGCATTACTGGCGAAGATTCAACGCGCAGCGATGCAGAAACTGCAGGCGTTCTTGTGCGAGCTGGCTTCGATCCTATCGATAGCGCAAAGGTTGCGGGCTTGCCGCCAATTAAGCATAGCGGCGCTGCGCCAGTGACCGTACAGGGAGACAAGTAATCATGAGCTATAAAATTGTTGATCTGGACGACACGCTCGTCCTTGATAATGAGCAGCCGAATCAGCCGTTGATTGATGCTCTGAATGCGGAAGTAATGTCAGGCGAGCTGGAGCTAATTGTAGTTTCCGCGCGTGCGATTGATCGTCTCGAAGAAACGCGAGCATGGCTGCAGGAATATAAAGTTGCTGGCGTTGAGGAAATTTATCTGAACGATTTTGAAGGCACGCCGTTTGCCACGGGCCTCGCGTTCAAAGAGTATAAATATAAGTTGCTTAAAGAGGAATACGGCGACGAGCTGGAATGTGCAATCGATAACGATGCAGATGTTCGCGCAATGGCTCGCGAGCTAGGCATGGATGCATATTCGCCTGCAGAATATCTTGCAAAAGATAGCCAGACAGAAATGGATCCAGAAATTTCTGAAGCTGAAGACGCTGCATATGATAAAGATGAGCCGACACGCGCACAGTTTAAGGAAATTGAAATGCGCTCTGCAGGCATGGGCGAATTTAACATTACTGAAAGCGAAGATGGACAGCGCACATTCTCTGGCTACGCTGCGCTGTTTGATTCGCCAAGCAGCGGGCTTCCATTTAATGAAGTAATTAAGCCCGGCGCGTTTAAGCGTTCGCTTTCTCGCGCAAAGGCAGGACAAAAGATTATTGCTTTCTTGTTCGGTCATGAAGAGACGCGCGCGCTTGCAACAACTGCAAGCGGCAGGCTCAAGCTTGAGGAAGATTCTAAGGGCTTGCGCGTTGAAGCAAAACTTGATCCAGCCGATCCAGATGCAGCAAAAGTTATTTCAATGCTTACGCATGAAGCAGCTGCCGCTGGAATGTCTTTCGGATTTACTGTTCCAAAGAACGGCGATTCATGGGTTGGCGAAGATCGCGAGCTTAAGGAAGTTAATTTGATCGAAGCGTCCATTCTTTCGCCAGGACAACAGGCTGCATATCCCGCAACAACTGGGCTTTCAGCTGTTCGAAAGATCACAGCGCCGCGTTTGGGCATTGAAGCCGAACGCCTTATTTCTACGCTCGAATCCGTCAAGGCAGGCAAGAGCTTGTCCGAAGATGAAGTTTCGGTCCTTGATACTGTGCGCGCGCGTCTTGCGCCTGCGCGGAACGCAATGGACCCAAGCATCGCTGCGGCAAAGCTTAAGTTGGCCGAGCTGGAGAACGAGACGCTGTAAGCCACGAGACTGAACCCCGCCGCCCGCGTAGGCGCGCCCGTTCAAGTTATCCCGCTGAAAGCATATTGGTAAAAAAAATAAAGGAGAAAGAAAAAATGGCAGACATTCAGAAGCTTGCCGAGAAGCGAGCGCGCCTTCTTACCGAGGCTCGAGACATCGTTGTTGAAGCGGCTGATAACAGCATTACGCTCGACGGCGAAGATAAGGATCGATTCGAAAAGCTTGTTGAAGAGGCAAGCACGCTTGGCGAGGCCATCCGTTCGCAGAAGAATGCGGACGAGGCTCGCAACGCAGCGGACGCCGTCCGCGCAGAGTACGCAAGCGCAATTGCGCCAAAGAGCGAGCAGGCAGCCGATGAGGCCGCCGAGCTTCGCCGACTTGGCCGCGATGGCGGCGAGCGCACATTTGAACATCGCGATGTTACCAAGTCCACGGGTCTGGGCAATCCAGTTTCCGTAGCGGCGATGGTTAATGTTGTTGCTGGTCAGGTCAATCCGTTCCTTAACGCCGATGTTGTCGATATCATTCGCGCAACGACCGGCAATCAGATTCTTCTTCCGCGTGTAACCGCGCTTGGAACTGCAGCTGCAGTTTCTGAAGCGGCCGCCGTAGGCGAGTCCGATGGAACCCTTTCGAACCTGGCTCTTACGCCAGCGAAGTATGCAACGCTGCTCCAGATTTCACAGGAGCTTGTGCAGGATGCAGCCTTTGATATTACCGCTTTCGTTGCCGAAAAGGCAGGCCAGGAAGTTGCAATCGCCCATGGCGCAGTTGCAGGCCCGGCCATTGCTGCAGCAGCAACTGTTGGCAAGCAGGGCGCAGCCGTTGCGCCCGTGTATGCGGACCTTGTGGATCTTATCTACTCGGTGAAGCAGCAGTACCGACGCGCGCCAAAGCGCGGCTTCATTATGAACGACACTACAATGGGTGGCGTTATGAAGCTTCTTGATTCGCAGAATCGACCGATCTTTGTGCCAGGCGATCTTACGCGCCCTGACACGATTCTCGGATTCCCGGTCTATTCGGGTCCTTTGGCCGACACTGGCGACGAGGCCTTGAGCATCGTCTTCGGCGATCTTGGATCAGTAAAGACTGTTCTGGTCGGCGGCGTGGATATCGCCAGCTCGGCGGACTACGCTTTCGCAAACGGCCTTATCACCTACCGAATTCAGGTTCGTGGCGTGACGGGGCTTGTTGAGGCAAGCGCAGTTAAGAGCTTCAAGGGAGCGAATGTCTAACAACTAGTTAGACATTGAGGACACAGCGGGAGAGGGCGCAAGCTCTCTCCCGCATAACTACGGAGGACAAATGAAAATTAAGATGAGAATGCAGATCACAGGAACGCGCAACGGCGTTGCATGGCCGCCTATCGGCGGCATTGTTGATCTTCCCGAGAGTGAAGCGCAATGCATGATTCGACACAGCTACGCTGTCGCAGCGCCAGAGCAGGCAATGCCGCTCGTAGAGCGCGCGCAAGTTAATAATAATACGCAGACAGCAACACTTAAAACGCGCGTGGTAAAACGCGGGAAAGCGAGCAAGTAAATGTCCGAAATTACAACTGCACAGATTACAGTTGGCGCAACGCCAACGCTACTTGTTCGAGCAGACACGGACGGCTGCATTGTTATTCTGCACACGCACGCAAATCACGGCATTGAAATCGGCAACGCAACGGTAAGCGCAGGAACAGGTTTTGGCTTGCACGCGGACGAAACTTTCGAATTTAGATTGCCCGCAAACGAGGCGCTTTATGGCATTCGTACTGCATCGCAGGATGAAACAATGTATGTAATGAGAGTTGGGAACCGATAATGAGCTATGCAACCCTTGCAGAATTTAAATCCAGTTTGGGCATTACAGATAGCGCAGATGATGGCGCGCTTCAATCTGTGCTTGATGCAACAGATCAGCTTATTAATAATTTTGTTGATTCGAAAATTGGCTTTGAGCGCACCGCAAGCCAGACGCGCTACTACACAACAAACTATCTTGCCTATGTTCTAACTGATCCAATCGTTTCTATTACTACGCTGCAGACGGATGACAGCGGCGACGGCACCTATTCAACAACTTGGAGCGCATCGGACTACATTCTCGCTCCACGCAATGCAGCTGTTGATTCTCGGCCGTACACAGAAATTAATACAAACATTTCCGAAACTAAAGTGTTTCCGCTTGGCTATCTTGGCGTTAAAGTTGTCGGCGTATTCGGCTGGCCATCTGTGCCAGTGCCAGTTAAGCAAGCCGCGTTGATTCAAGCCGGAGCGGTTTGGTCATCCCGAACAGCGCCGTTCGGCGTAATTGGCTCGCAAGAGCTTGGCGGCGTAATGCGCATGTCGCGCGCTTTGCATCCAGAGGCGCAACTGTTGCTGGAGAATTATCGCAATCGAACCGGCATTGTTGGCGGCGCATGAACGATCTGACAATTCATCAAGCTTTAGCAGCGCGCATTTCTGCAGCTACTCCGCCAACGGGCTATACGCTGCGCGCTGTGCATGCAACGCCGCCTGATAATGTCGCTGTTGTGCCAGCTGTTGTTCTTGTACCTGGTTCCGATACGATTAGTTATGGAGCCTCAAATCGAACAACGCTGCTAACGATTAATGCAGTTTTGTATGTGAACGAGCAAGCGGACATGCAGCGCAAGTATGCAGATTTGCTGACATGGCGCGCATGGCTTCGCGATGTAGTGTTGGGTGATACAACGCTCGGCAATGGACTTGTTGCTCAAGCGAGCTGCACAGCAACAGACATTGGCACAGACACTTACGCGGACGCGCAATATCTAACAGTTACCGCAACAATCGAATGTTCAATTTTGGAGGTTATTAATGTCAGTCCGTAAAAAGATTATTGCCGTGGAGCCGTACCCGGAAGCCCACTATCCGCATTTGCCATTGCCGGGTGTTATCGCAGAGCTTGATGCAGATGTTGCAGCAAGTCTGGTAAATTCAAAGCTTGCAACATATGTTGTTGAAAGCAAAGTGGAAGATTCGGCAGATAAGCCGAAGAAGGAGCGTAATTAAATGGCCATTGGTCTTGGTGCCAAGCAGTTTACTAAGATTGTTGCCAAGAGCGAAGCGGCTTTTGGCACTCCTGCATCCTTCGGCGATGCAAACGGCGAAATTCTTTTCAGCGATGCTGTGGGCGCAATCGACCCTGGCATTGTTGTTGATCTTGGGGATGATAAAACGGTTGGTGTTCGTAGCTCGCGTCTTTCAAATCTTGCGATCGTTACCGAAAAGGCGCCAACTGTAAGCATTGCAGCTTCGAATATTTCAATGCGAAATCTCCCGCTGTTCTTTGATGCTCTTGCGAGCATTACGCCCACTGACAATGCTGGCATTTACGAGTGGGCTTATGTGCCTGCACAAACGGATGTAGACACAGCAAAGACATATTCGCTTTACGCAACAGACGGCGTGCAAAAGTTTATTGCAGATGGCTGCGTGCCAACTGAAATTACTTTGTCCGCAGATTCAAGCGGCTTGCTACAGGGCGGCGTAACCTACGCTGCGCGTAATGTTGCTGCAACGAGCGACACATCCACAGCTGCAGTATCTGCGCAGCCGTTTGTGCCTGGCCGATTGTTCAAGCTCTACACGGACACAAACTATCCTGCGAAGGCAGGCGCTGGTGAAACGCAGTATTCAAGCTATCTAACAGCTTGGACATTTACGCTTATGCCGGGTCTCAAGCCAGTTATGGCAATGAGCGGTTCAGTAAACTTTGGCGGCGTTGCCTACACGGGCGCGCTCGATGCAACGCTTGAACTAACAGTTGCAAGCAACGCGTCCGCTACATCAACTTTCCCGTTCACCGCAGCTGGCACGCAGAAGTTTCTGCGCATTCAGGGCCTAACTGCAGACGGTTTTGGGCTAACAATTCTTGGCAGCTTTGTTGTTAATTCGGTAACGACAATCGGTTCCGAATCGGAAGGCATGGTGCTTAATACAGTTAGCCTGTCCGCTGCGTATGACACAACGGGCGGCGCAGCAAGCATTAAAGTTTATGTTGATTCACCGCTTTCGGTGCGTCCATAATATTTAGCAAGGGAGGACATGATGTCCAATGGCGTTATTCTTGTAAATCTTGAAGGCGAATTTGCAGGTTGGAATGCGCAGCTTCGCAGAAGTGTAAGCGCGCGCATTTTGATTGAGCTGCAAGGCGAACCCGCAAGGCAGTTTGCTGCGTTTGAAAAGCTTGTTCTTTCGCATAACTTTAAAGACGCAGACGGCAACGCCGTTGAAAGCGTATTGGATGCGCCAATCACGGCGCTTACGCAGACGATGGAAAAGTGGACTGCCGCAATCGCTGAAATCCCAAACGCGTAAAGCTGGCTGCACGCAGATTGTCCATTGGGCAATCTGTTGTGCCTCCAGCTGAAATAATCTTTCAGGTTCTCGCAAAGGAATTCGGCAAATTTCCTTGGGAAGTAGCCGAAGCGCCGATTGAAGATGTTATGCGCGCATGGGTTCTTCATTGTGAAATGCAGCCAAGGGAGTTGAACAATGGCCGCTAAGAGCAGCGCAGGGTTTGTTATCAGCATTGCTCCGTCCAATGAGTGGCGAAAAGCAGAGCTTGCGTTTCTTGAATGTTCGAATCTTGCAGCAAGCAAGCGTTTGCGCAACATTGCTTCTCTCAACGCTGCCAAAAAGTTTGTTGTGCCAATGCGCGCCGCTGCGCCAAAGAATACTGGGCGGCTGCGCCGCGCCGTTGCAGCTCGCCGCGCAAAGTATCAGGCACCCGGCGCAGTTGTCGGCATTCGGGCCGGCGCATCGCGCGAATCACAAAACGGCGCATGGTACCGATGGTTCGTAACCACGGGCCGATACGGACAACGCGCAACAAGAAACGGAATTAAAACTGTAAAGCGCGTGCCTGCAAACCCGTTTGTTATTCGCACAACAAACAAAAACGATTTAATGAATCAAGCTCTCGAAGCATATGCGGATACAATTCAGGCGTTCTTTAACAATGAAGCATTTAACAGTATGATCATGAAGTGGAAGCGGGGTAAGTAATAGTGGCAGCCGGCGAACGATCAGTTAATTTTGCAGTTGTTGCTAAGGATTCGGCTTCGCGCGTTCTCAAAAACATCAACAAGAGCCTAAAAGGCACGCGCAGCATTGCGGAAACAGTTGGTTCCGATCTTAAGAAAGCCGGCATTGCCATTGCGGGATTTGCAACTGGGCTTGCTTTCTTTGCCGCAAAGGCAATTCAAAGCGCCGCTGCCGATCAATCGTCCGCAGATCGATTAACTGCGGCTCTGAAAGCAAGAAAATGGGCAACAGATTCAGTTACCGCGGCGATTGAAAAGCAAATTGAAAAAGGACGATTGCTGGCATTTACTGGTGAAGATGTCAGGGCATCAATAGAAGCAAGCACGCGCTTTACCAAGAAATATTCTGTTGCGCAAAGAATTCAAAACATTGCAATGGACCTTTCTCGAAAAACAGGAATGTCTCTTGAGGAAGCAACGCTTGCGCTCGGCAAGGCCTATCAGGGTAATGGCGCAAAACTATTTTCAACGCTGGGCATTACAAAGAAAAATCTAACCGGCACAGCTGCGCTTAACGCTATTTATGTAAAGACCAAGGGCAGCGCAGCTGCGTATGCAAACACAGTTGAAGGATCGTTTGCTGTGCTGCAAGATTCTGCAAGGGATTTGCAAAAGCAAGTTGGCTTTGCATTGCTTCCAGCATTCACAAAATTGTTTAAAGGTCTAACGCCGTTTATTGAGCGTTTCAGCAATTACATTAAAGCGGCAACCCCTGACATCCAAAAGTTTACCGACAAATTGGTTACCAAGTTTCTTGCAAAACTGCCTGGGCTTATTGCTCAAGCTGAAGAAAAAATGCCAAGTTTGTTTCGCCAGTTTGGTGATTTTGTTGATAGCGTTAAAAGCATTGGCAAAGAGGCCGAACGAGTGCTTGGAACAGGCGGTGTAATTCGCGTAGCTATTACGGGTATTGCCGCAGCCTTTGGCGGACTACGAGGCGCAATTGCTACTAACTTGCTTGCAAGCGGCGTTGATCCAATTAGAGCATATTTTATTTCAACTGCAAGCGCGGGCATCCTCGAAGGTGTTATTAAAGGCATGACAGCTTCGCTAACAGCTGCAGCAGTAAGTAAATTCTTTGCTTTGTTTAAAAATGTTCCAATGACATTTGCGCCAACTGCGCCAGTTGGAACAGCTCCCATTCCTGCCGCCGCAACGGGCATTACTTTTGCAGGCATTGGCGCTGCTATTACTTCATTTGCAACAACAATTGGCACAGGACTTGCAGCTATCGGCGGCGCTGCAGCAGCAAGCGGCGGCGCAGGACTATTCCCGCTGTTTGATCCAAATGTGCCAGGTTCGCTTACTGGGCCAGATGGCCCGCTAGGCTTTTTGAATCAAAGCGGCAACGACCGAAAGAAAAACTTTGATGCGCTCTATCAAAAATATATTGGCATGGGCGTTAATACCAATGACGCATATCGAGCAGCCACATATGAGCAGGGCGTTAAGTACGGAATCAACGAATATCAAACAGAACATTATAAAATGGCGTTCGACAAAGTTTTGGCTGGTTTTGGTCTTGCATTCTCGACCCCGTACGGCAGCACAAATAGCCCGATGGAAGCAAAATACACAAGCAACATTTATATTGGCACAGAAAAAGTGGACACCGTTGTTAGCGATTCATTGAAGCGAATTCTTCCAGACGGCGGAAGGACGCTGCAATAATGGCAACGCATCCATTTGCAATTCTTGTTGATGGCGTAAACGGCGGCGCAAACATTCTTGATGATTACTCAACTGCAAGCCCGACCACGCCGTGGGTTGATCCTGTCAGCGTGCGTCTCAAGCAGGATGCAAGCGGCGAGGGCGGATCGTTCTCGTTCGATGTCATGCAAGTTAAAACGCCTGTGGGCGGCCCGTGGTGGAAGTCTTACAACACAGGCACGGCAACGGGCGTTTATGACAATGCGCGCGTTCGATTTCAAGTAAGCGGCACAACTACATTTCTTGGATACATTACGCAAATTGAAGCGCGGCTTGCGGAGAACGGCGTTGGCACACGCGCATCGGTAACCGTCTCTCCAGCTGTTTCTTTCTTGGACAGAATCATTGTGAACAAGGGCCGCAAAGCAGACCCATCTGGCATTTATTCTCTTGAGAATACTTGGATGTTTGCGCTTGGTATTTCTTCATCAACAGATCAAGCAATTATGACTGCGCTTGTTGCAAAAGCGGACGAGACAATGGGCCGAGTTTCTGCGAGCGGGCGCACAGCGAATAGATTAATGGTCGCAACAAATACAACGCCGGATTATGGCTCAAGCGCAGCTGCAACTATTGGGCGCCAGAAGTTTACAAAGCCTGGCACGCTGCGATCATTTATGGACACGATTAAGGAAGCTGCGCAGAGCGAAGACGGATTGCAGCGCCGCTATTGGGTAAAGCCTAATGGACAGATTGCATATCAAACAGTAAGCGCGCCGCCAACATATGCCAATGCGCCGTTTAAAATTATCACAACGCCAAACTTCAACACAACTGCGCAACCTTCAACGATTGTTGCGCGAGAATTGAGCGTTTCGCTTGATCATGATTCGATCATGAAGAAAGCAAACTTTGTAATGTCAGAGGGCTGGAGCAAACTGGACAGCAAAATCAGCGGCGGCGCGTACACGGTCACCGATCCATATTCGCGTGTATACGATGCAGCTGCGCCCAATGGCGCAGGCATGACAACGCGCGCAGGGCTTCGCCCCGAAACAATCATTGAAGTTAATCCTGTTCCTGGCAGAGCTGCTTCGCCAAACTTTTGGAGCAATAAAATTACCAGCTACGCAAGCAGATATTTTGGAACAAACACTTATCCAAACAGAGCTGCGCCCGTGCGCAGCATTTCGTTTAGCATTCGCGGCGCAGCTGCAAGCGGCACAAATGTTTATGGCTACTCTGAAGGCTACAAGCAAACAGGCCCATCAAGTTATTTGCTAACAAATTGGGAAGCTGGGCAATATGTTTCGATTGTCTCTGCCGATTTGGACTTAAACGGGCTTTATAGAATTGAGCAAATGGAAATGTCCTTTGAATCTGGCTCAATGATTCGCAAGTTTGACTTTACATGCGAGCGAGTTCCGATGGACGCGCTTAAGCGATGGCTAAGAAAGGCGATTGGCTGATGGCATACGAAAAGTTTGGATCCGATAACGCGCAGATTGCTGGCTTTGGCGGCGGCGTAATTAGTGAAGATGGAAATGTTTTGCTTTCTGGCAGCGCAGACACGGGCGAAGCTCTGTTGTTTGGCCCTGCAGCAATGCGAGAAATCCAATCTAATGTTGCCAATGGAGATTTTGCGCTTGGGCCGCAGGACCCGCTTGCTGAAATTACAGCTGAAGATAATCCGTTGCCGTATTGGACAGTTGTGCAGACTGGCACAGCTCCAACAATAAGCGCAGCAATTGTCGCATCCGCAACAACTGCAAGCGGCAATGCATTGACACTTACTGCAGCTGCAAGCGCAGGCGTTGGTTCATCTTTTGAATTGAAGCGATATGTGCCGATTGCCGGCAATGCAAATCGAAGCAGCGCATATCATCCGGAAGTTTTTGTTGGCACAACAACGGGCGGCGCGGCAGATAAAACGCGCGTTCGAATTACGCTAACTGCCACAGCCGTTGATGCAGATTTAAACGCGCTAACGATTAGCGCAACTGCAAACGAAACCGCATCGACGCTCACAACTAAATCATTGTTCACAAATTGGTTTGTTCCTGACAGAACAGCCGCATTCATTTTGCTTTCTATTAAAGTTGATGTTCCAACAACATCGCCTGTTGCAGCGGTTACCGTTCCAGTTTTGGAAACGCGCATTGCTCGAAGCGAAGGCGCAATTGCTTTTCCAGCTCTGCAGAACCCTGCCGGCGACCCGTGGATTATTCAGAATGAAAATCTAACTTTTGAAATCTTCCCGCAGACTGAACTTGATCCTAGCTTGACAATGATAAGCAACGGCGGCGGCGGAACATACAGCATTGACCTTTCCGCGAACAACGCAGACGGAACTTTGAATCTTACTGGCAACGGCTGGGCAACACTTAGCGGCGGCATCACAAGTGTTCTTGGAGAGTTTGTAGATATTGCGTCCGATAACGATGTGGACATTGATGCCCCAACTGGTGTAAATGTCAGCAATGCTTTAAATGTAGGCGGCACACTTGGCGTGTTGGGAAACATTAACATCGGCGTATCCGATACGAGCGTTGCAGGAGACATCACCTTTAAGGGCGGCAACGGTGGATCGATTCGCGCATTCAGCGCGGCGGCGGGAAACGACAGCATCGGCATTTACAACACATCTGGATCGGCGTTTACCGCGCTTGTTGCGGATACTTTTTTTCCAGGCGGCCAAGGAACATTTCGTCTTGACCACGACGGCAACTTTGATTTGAACGATTCGCTTGATGTTGCGGGAAATGTAACCGCTACTGGATCGCTACAAGGCAGCACCATTTATTCAACATCGGCGGGAATCGCGTTTGCGGGCAGCCCCGGCGGGGATGTTGTTCTAACTGGCGCAGACACAAGCGTGCCGATTAGCGGCAACGGTGAGTTAAATGCAATTCCGAACACCACTACCGCGACAACAAACAGCGCACGATGGGTGTTGATCAGCGGCAGCACCTACGGCTTGCGCCGAGACTCATCAACGCGCAGAGTTAAAACAAACATTGTTGAAGCGAATGATTTGGTACTTGCTGCAGCAAAAAACTTGCGAGCAGTTCATTACGAAGCTTTGGAAAAAGATGCTGAAGGTAATATTGTGCCAAGCGGCAAGCACACGCTTGGACTTATTGCTGAAGAAATTGTTGAAGCTGGACTTGGCTGCGCTGTTACCTATGACGGTGAAGGATTGCCAGATGGATACGATGAGCGAGTTTTAATTGCAGCGTTGCTGCATCGCGTTAATGATCTTGAAAAACGATTAAGCAAGCTGGAGAAATAATATGGCAGAACGCGCAACCAATACGGAAATTCTAAAGCGTCTCGATAGAATCGAACGCGATCTTGCCGACATCAAAGTTGAAATGGCAGAGACGCGCGGCGCGTATCGTCTCGCTAAGTTTGTTATTGCGCTGCTCGGCGTAAGCGGGCTTGGCGGATTCTTGGCATGGATGAACGGACAAGGAAAGTAATATGCGTTTGCTTGTGAAGTCTCAGCTATACACAGACCAGGAAGCCATTAAGCAAGGCATCTTGGACGATTGTGGCCCAAGCGCAATTGCGTGCGCCGTTTCTTGGGCCAGCAAATATGAAGTGGACTACACAGCTGCGCAAGGCGTTGCTGCCAAAGCAAAAGCTACAAAGCGCGTTGAGAAACAAGGCGTGTCGGACAACGGTAGCTCGCTTGCAGATTTAATTAAAACAGCAAATGCTCTTGGCGCATCTGCGCGTTGGGCAAAGAGTTGGAAAGATGCAATCGATTCAGCAAAGAGCGGCGCAGCATTGGGCGTTTGGGTGCAAGCGCCGATTGGATATCCAAAGACTGCACGCAGCAAATGGCATTTGCGCTGGGAGCGTTGGTGGTGGGTAAAGCAAAAGCAACCCACGCGCACATATGGCCACATGACAACGGCTGCATATGATCCAACAGACGGCTGGCAATGGGCCGATCCAACGCAAGATGAGCGCGATCCAAAAGAGAAGTTTGGCTTTAAGATTACGGAAGCAGATTTGCTTGCAATCGCTAAGGGCAAGCCGGGCGCAGCTCATAAACACATCATTATCATTACTTACAAAACACGGGCGCGAGTAGAAGTGGCAGCGCAGCCTAAAGCTGTTGAGCCAAAACGCGAGGCGCAACCCCTCGCCGCGTCCATCACAACTGAAACGCGCGTTGAGCAGAAAGCGGAAGAGAAGCTTACGCCCGCGCAAGTGGAAGCATTAGTGCGCGATGCTTTCGGCATTGTTATTAGCGCAGCAAAAGCAACAGAGAAAGTGGGTGGCACAATGAACCGCATTAAAGCAGCAATCGTTTATATCTTTGCAACTACAAATGTAGATGAAGCGTTGTTGGACGCAGCTCGATCCTTTCTGCTCGTATCAATCAGCGTTGCGCTAGGGCTGGGCATTCCAATTCTCGATATCGACGGCGGCGATTTCCGCGTTATCGTCTCGGCGGGTATTGCAAGCGCGTTGCAAACAATCGTTAAATTCTTGGATCCTGATCAGACAAAGTTTGGCCTGCGCAAGAGCTGAACATGGACTTTTAATTAGGTATACGCCGAAGTAAGCGTTAAGATAGCGGCGCAAGTTGCGCCGCGTATTCTCGCAGCGAACATTGCAGCATATGAGGGCGCGCATGCTCGATGAATTTACGAGCTACGAGAGCCGAAAAGGCCCACGCTGTTGGTACGCAATAGCGAAGCTGCGGCTTCCTCAAGAGGAAATGTCCAAATTGGACGAAGCGTTATCTGCGCAAGAGCTGCAGACGCGCGCCATATGGCGATGGGTAAAGCTGCGCGGGCTTGCAGTCTCTGCAAGCAGCATTGCTCGACATCGCAGAGAGGAATGCGGGTGTTCTAATGTCTGATGAATTTGCAATTATTAGCGAGCTAGAGGAACTGAAGAACGCACACGCGCGCGCGCTGCGCCGTCTTGCAAAGCGAGACGCAGACCAGTCCGAATTGGTCGATGCAGTCTATCGAGCTGCAAAAGATGCAGCTGTTGGCATTCGCATTAAGCCTGTGCCAGAGCCGAAGGCAGATAAGCGCAAGGGCAAACGAGAAATTGCAACTGTGCAGCTTTCGGATTGGCAGCTGGGCAAGTTTACAGAGAGCTATTCAATTGAAGTAGCAGAGCAGCGTTTGGATCTGCTTGCAAAAAAGATTGAATCAATCGTTGCGATTCAGCGCAAGGATCACCCTGTTGATGATCTGCGCATTTATCTAACTGGGGATTTGGTAGAGTCCGACGGCAACATTTTCCCTGGTCAAGCATATGAAGTTGAGCCGGGCGGATTGTATCTGCAGATTTTTAAGGGCGCAGAGCTGCTCGCAACATTTGTTCGCCGTATGTCTGCAATCTTCCCGAACATTACTGTTCGCGGCGCGATCGGCAATCACGGTCGTTTGGGCCGCTACGGCGACCACTCGCCAGAATCTAATGCAGATGCAATGCTCATGAATGTTGCGCGACAGCTTGTCGGCGAATCTAAGCGCATTGATTGGAGCGAGAGCTACACAAAGGGCGCGCGTCATTGGTACGATACAGACATGATTGCAGGACAGCGCGTTATGCTAGTGCATGGCGATCAGTTTCGCGGCGGACTCGGAATGCCGTGGTACGGCGTTGCGAAGAAAGCGCAAGCTTGGGCAGTCTCAATGTTTCCGTTTCGCTATCTAATGTTTGGACATTGGCATCAGCCTGCGCGTCTAGTTTTGGCCGACGGAAGAATTACCACATGGTGTTCGCCGTCTCTCGAATCGGACAATCGATTCGCAAATGAAGTTGTCGGCGCAAGTGGCGAGCCGGGTCAATGGCTTTTATTCTTCGAAGCTGAAACAGGCGAAGTTGCGAGCGAATATCTGTTGCGCTTGCGCTAGTCTTATTGCAACATGTAGCAATAAGATATAGAACATCTGTTCTGTAATTGTTAAGAAAATTTAATGTTCTCCTGCAGGGATTAGCTATTGACACAGCAAGAGCTATATTCTAAGATTGTCTAAGCAGCTGAAGTGCAGCTGCAAGAGGAGGACAAAATGATCAAGCTATCAATGAACGAGAATCGAAGAGACGCAATCGAGCGAATGCCGCTCCTCGAATATGCGGACGATGATCATAATTTTATTAATAATGTTGATTATCTAAATCTGCGAAATGCTCTACTAAAGACATTGCAAGAAATTGGGCCGCTAATTCTTGCAACAGCTAAGCAAGCTGAACAGCTTGCAAATTATGCTGCAAGTGTTCGAGACGCAGCGCAAGATAATTTGGAATTTGACAGCGACGGATATTATCGCCGCAAGTATTCAACTCATAGAAGAATCGTTGATGCGATTATTCGAGAGAGCAAGAAAGCTGGATGGAAAGTATCTGGCGGAGTTGTTGATACATACACAATTGAGGAGGACAAATAATGGCGAAGCTACATACACAATACGAAGTTTCGATTTGGCGAGACGATGCAGAAGAGCAAGCGGACGATCATATGTATTTCGAAGCTGGGCGAGGCGGCGCAGGATACAAAGCTGCGCGCGCGTTGTTTGATCGCTTGATAATTCATGCGGACATTAGCTCGATAGATTTGCGCAAGATTATTTCAGACGAGGATGGGCCGATCAGCGAAGTTATGTTGCATGAGAAAGTAAGCGAATGACAACGCTGCATGCAATACAAGATTGCCCAGCTTGCGTCTTACACATTGAAGATGTTGAGCCGTATTCTGATCCAGATAATGGGGATGTTGAATGCTCGCGCTGTTTCGATGATAAGAAAATTTGCATAGCGTGTGAAGGAGAGGACGATCATGTCTAAGATTTACGAATTCATTAAAGCGCCGCAGCGCAGCGCAAAGTGGCTC
>Ga0214163_1000231_pt1 | contig 26142 bp, 22 predicted proteins | sample LakMenepilimnion_2_FD_153001 | JGI IMG/M metagenome (GOLD analysis project Ga0214163, IMG submission 153001) | Freshwater microbial communities from Lake Mendota, WI - Practice 15JUN2010 epilimnion v4 | ecosystem: Environmental > Aquatic > Freshwater > Lake > Epilimnion/Euphotic zone | place... | reverse complement strand
CAGAAGGTGGACCGCGACCAGAGGGTGGACCACGACCAGAGGGTGGACCACGACCAGAAGGTGGACCACGACCAGAGGGTGGACCACAGGGCGAAGGGCGAGGAATGAATCCCGAACGATTCGTCGATCGAGCTTTGCAGTTTGATCGCGATGGCGATGGCAAATTAAACAAAGACGAATTGATGGAGTTTGCGCGATCGATGCCAGGTCGTGGGCAAGGGGGAGGAATGGGTGGATTTGGTTTTGGTGGCCCCGGTGGCCCTGGTGGTCCCGGTGGCGGTTTTGGTGGGCCTGGAGGACCTGGCGGTGGCCAAGGACCTGAAGGGCGACGTGGAGGTGGTGGTGCGGGAGGTGGTCCTGGAAGGGGACCTGGAGGAGAGGGTGGTGAGGCGCCTCAGCGACCGCGTCGGCCTGATTGATCGCACTTGGTGTTTGACGTTTACCAGTAGGATAAGCATTGATCGCCGAGAATTTGGTGGTCAATGCTCAGTTGGGTAAAGCCTGCTGAAGTTAAAAGCATACAGTCGTGTCGCGCGTCGTGCAGGGTTATTCGTTAGTTGCGACGAATACGATGGGGGACGAATCGGCTGGTGTTGTGTGTGATGGGTTGGATATCTTCGCGAATACCTAACCCGCAGGCGCGGTCACCGATGATCCAGCTACCGAGAACTGCGTATCCGGTAGGTGAATGAAATAGTGGATGGTAGGCTTGGTAGACACAAGGTTGGTCCCAGTAAGGGCCGTCGGTTGATTGGCTTGTGTCGTGCTGTTGACTGACAATTGAAATGTTACTTCCTTCACGAGAGAGAATAGGTTTGCGAACGAAGTCGCAATCGAGGGGTTCGAAGGAAGCGGGTAGCAGGTATTTGTGGTTGGGAAAGAGTTCCCAGAGGATGGCGAGAATCGTTTTATTCGACAGCAGCATTTTCCAAGGTGGTTCGAGCCAAATCGTCGAGGAGTGCAGCAGGTGTTGTGAGAATTCTTCTTGGAGCATCCACTCCCAAGGATAAAGTTTAAACAGGTGTTGAATCGGGTTGCCTTCGGCATCTACAAAGACACGATTAGCGTGATCGAAGCCGATTGAGGGCATATCAAGGTATTGCGTATCGATGCCAGCTTGTGCGGCAGTATCTCTTAAGTAGGTGATGTTGCCGAAGTCTTCTTCGTGGTCGGGAGTAGCCGCAAAGTGGACATTATCCCAGCCATTTTGTTTTAGGAATTTCCAAGCATCGATCAGTTGGTCATGCAGGGAGTTGAATTGATCGAATTGCGTGATGACTTGGTTGGCCGGTTGGGTGTCTTCAAGCCAGTGCCATTGGACGACGGCTGCTTCGAAGAGTGAGGTTGGGGTATCGGCGTTATATTCGAGAAGTTTAGGAGGGCCTTGGCCATCCCATGCGAGGTCAAATCTTCCGAAGAGGGTAGGTTGATCGTTTTCCCAGGAGTCTTTGATCCATTGGTGGAAGCGATCGGGGATATAGAATTCAGCGAGTCGGTCTTCTTCGATTGCGACTTCTACGGCTTCGAGGCACATTGCGTGAAGCACGTTGGTAGCTTGTTCGAGGATTTGAATTTGATCGTAGGAGAATTCGAAGAATCCCGATTCATCCCAATAGAGATCGCCATCGATAGTGTGGTAGGTAAAACCGATAGCTTCGACCGCTTGTCGCCAATTTGGGCGCAGAGCTTGAGCGATGCGTTTCATAAGATTGTTCGAATTATCGAGCGTAGAGACTAGGAAGAAGCCGACATAGCGCCACCGGTGCGACCGAATCCACCGGAGGAGACTCGGCCAGTGTTCGCAGATGAGCCAGTGTTCGCAGATGAGCCAGTGTTCGCAGATGAGCCAGTGTTCGCAGATAAGCCAGAGCTTGCAGTTGCCCCAGAGCTTGCAGTTGACCCAGAGTTCATTTGCGACGCCCCTAGGCCGGATGTCCGGTTGGTGGTAGTAGCAGGAGAGTTTGGAGCAGCGTTGATGCCAGAGCGGCTGCTTCCCCACCCCCACATCCAAAACCAAGGGAAGACGCTTGGGCGATGGTGCGTGACGGTATTGTGGTTCGATTGGTTTGCGGTGGTGTTGCCGGGAATTGGCTCGCAGACGGTTTCCTTTGGAGGTTCGCCGGGTTTAGCGGGGGTGCTGCAATTGGTTGGTTTTGCGAAGGTTGGTTTTTTGGCCGAATCGCACCCGAAGCTTGCGACTGCGGGTAGGAAGAGCGTGAGGGCGACTTTGGTACTGCGTTTCATGTGATGAGGTGCCCCGTGTTGGGCTAATATGGCGAAAAGTGTTGCCAAGTCGTGGCAATAGGGCTTCTGCGCTAGGATGTAGCAGAGGACCCGCAGGATTATGCGACTGGCGAATTGGCGTCATTCTAAAGTAGGCCGCGAATGAACCAATTATAGGCGAGTCGGCACGAAAAAATTCGGTATTAACGAATTTTCTCGGGGGGCTACCCTCATGATGTCAAATAGAGGCACATTGGAAGCGGAAATGGCGCAAGCCATCCGGTGAGTTGCGTGAATTCCAACACCGGGCCGCTTGCGCGGCACCGCTTAAGTTACCGGGCCGATTGCGCGGCACCGCTTCGAAAATTGTTAGCGGAATGGCGCAAGACATCCGGTGAGTTTACCGCTAGCCCCGGCGGTCGACGCTCGCGAGGGCGATCTGCTCGAGGGCATTGAGGGCTTCGGCCTGCGAGGGGCGAAGGGAAGCGTTGCAGGTCGCTTGTTTAAGATCCTCAATGGCAGCAGCGGCGTAGTGTTTCGCACGTTCCAAGGTGTAAGCAGATGCGTTGCTCGCAGCGAGTCTATTCCTAAGTTCGATTTTGGCGGACGAAGGGTTATTCTCCAGGGCGTTTAGAAGTGTTTGTCTTTCGGGGGTTGGGATTGTCGAGAGGAGGTAGATCCAAGGGAGTGTTGGCTTGTTGTGGTCGAAGTCGGTTCCGAGCGTTTTGCCTGACTTTTCGCTTTCGCCCCAGATGTCGAGCCAATCGTCGAAGATTTGGAAAGCGACACCAAGTTTTTCGCCGAAAGCCTGCATCGAATCGATAGCGGCGAGGGGTGCGGAGGCGGACCAGGCGCCCATAGCGCAGCTAACGCCGCAAAGGGCTCCGGTTTTTCGGGCGAGGAGATCGATGTATTGCGGTTCGCTCAATGCCCAATTTGCGATCGAGTGGTTTTGATCGATCTCACCTTCGCATACGCGTTTTGCGGCGTTTGCGATTAGTCGGCCGGGGACGGTTGAGTCGCCGGCGTTTGCTAGTTCGTAGGCGTGTGTGAAGAGCCAATCGCCGATGAGGATGCTGGTTGGGACATCCCAGCGGACGTGGACGGTGGGTTGATGACGGCGAAATTCAGCGACGTCCAGGATGTCGTCGTGGATGAGGGTGGCGGTGTGCACTAGTTCGACGACCATCGCGAGCCGCACCGATTCGTCGGTGCTTGAGCCGAACAGTTCGGCGGCGAGGAGGGTCAGGGCGGGTCGGAGGCGTTTTCCGCCGAGGTGGCTCACGTACTGAAGGACTTCAGAGACGTTTGGGGAAGACGACACGAGTTCCTTGGCCAATTGAGCTTCGAACTGTTCGAGTCGAGGCGCAATGGATTTACAAGCGCGAGCGAAGGCTTGTTTATAAGATTCCGCGGGGGAATTGGTTGGGATGGATCGCTCGATAGGGACCGTGGGAGGATTTGCCGATTCGATGGAGGTCGTTCGAAGGGATGCGGTCGCTAGTTCCATGGTTTTTCTATTCGTTTCTTCGGAAATCGCCTCGGATCCCTCCCGTCTTTTCTACAAGGTGGATCGAAAGAATTTCCATGGATTTATCCACGGATTTCGCCATGTCGTAGAGGGTAAGGGCCGCGATCGATGCGCTGGTGAGGGCTTCGATTTCAACGCCAGTCTTCCCGGTCGACCGCACAGTAACTTGCCACTCGAGGACATTTTCGCTGATCCATTGAGCATTGACCGTTATGCCATCGATTGGGAGTGGATGGCACAAGGGGATGAGAAATGGGGTCGCTTTGACGGCTTGAATGGCAGCAATTCGAGCAACGCTGAGGGCATCCCCTTTAGCGAGGGAGTTATCTCGGATAGCTTGGGCGGCTTCGCAGGACATGGAAATTCTGCTGACGGCTGTTGCAGAGCGTTGAGAAACCGGTTTTTCCCCGACATCGACCATGTGGGCAAAGCCGTTTTGGTCAACGTGGGAGAGCGGGTTTATCGGATTTCGTTCTGGGGACGCCATTAGGATTTCCATCCAATCAGATGCCCGAAAACGCCGCGTAAAGTTAACCGCGGCGTCTGGTCAAAGATGGGAATGCGGCAAAGGTAATTTCCTAGAATAGACAGCAGGTTTTAGGCCTACTGGGGCTTATTGGAATTAGCCTTTGTATTCAGCTCCGAAGAATTCTTTGCTAGCAGAAACGCTAGGTTTGATGGTTCGTTTTCCTTCTTTCCAGTCGGCTGGGCAGACTTCGCCGTTGGTTTCGAAGTACTGGAGGGCTTGGACCATTCGGAGGGCTTCATCGACGGAGCGTCCGAGAGGCAGGTCATTGACGACTTGGTGTCGGACAACGCCTGCTTTGTCGATGAGGAACAGGCCGCGGAGGGCGACTGCATCGTCGAGCAAAACATCGTAATCCCTGGAGATTTGCTTTTTGATGTCAGCGACAAGGGTGTAGTTTACAGCGCCGATGCCACCTTCGGAGCGAGGGACGTTTCTCCAAGCGAGGTGGGAGAATTTGCTGTCGATCGAAACGCCGACGACTTCGACGCCCAGGTCATTGAATTCTTTGACTCGGTCGGAGAAAGCGATAATTTCGGTTGGGCAAACGAAGGTAAAGTCCAGAGGGTAGAAGAACAGCAGGACGTACTTTCCCTTGAGTTGGCTGAGGGTCAGCGAACCGAACGATCCGTCTTTCATAACAGCATCGGCGGTGAAATCTGGAGCGGGTTTGGTGACGAGAACTGCCATGGTGTGGAGACTCCTGGGGGTTCGGTGGTGGTGGAAGACAGTAAATGCCGCAAACTCAATGAATACAGCGGGCACAATCGTCCCCATTGTCTGCGGTGCGTCAAGTCTCAACTGGGGGAGAGTTGGTTAGATATCGGCGGTTTCGCGGGCGAGTTGAGCGACGGCGAGGGCGGGTGCGACTCGGGAGTAATTTTGGCCAAGCTGATCGCTCAGAGAGAATTGCGAGAGCTTGTAGGGGGATTTCGAGTGAAGTAAGTCTTTGAGGGCTTCGCGGATAAGGAAATCGCCGTGGCCGCTGGAGATCAGGGGGAAGTTGGGTTGTTTGGTGGTTTTTTGGGAGCGGGTGAGTTTCGCAAGGGCTTTTTCTAGGCCACGTCGAAGCAGAGCTGCTTGTTTTTTCAGGATGGTCGAAGCGATTGCGTCGAGATCGCAATCGGTGATTGTCGAACCGTCTTCGCCGACAAGTCGGGCGAGTCGGTAGCGGGCGTTAAGCCGTGTCATGGGGCGGGAGTCGCAGGTATTGGAGTCTTGGGGGGCTTCGTCGAGGAGCCGCAGCCAAACGTAGGCATCGCGTGTTGTTGCGAATTGTTCGTTCATAATCGGGCAGCGTTTGCCGTGCAGGGGCAGGTATCGCAGGAGCCCGGAGATGTTTGAACGTTCGACGCCGGTGTAGATCAGTTCGTGTTTTTTGAGTCGATCGGAATCGGTTTTTGATTTTGTGAGAACTTCCTCAGGCGAGATCGCGACGATATCGATGGTGGTCGATCCGATATCGACGAGGATGCCGCGTTGCTGAAGGGTCGAGGGTTTTTGAGAAACGTCGGAGTTTTGATTTTGAAGGAATCGTCCTGCCCAGTTGGCCAGTGCGTGCCAGTTTGAAGCGGCGGTTAGCCAAGGTTCGCGGGCCGCTTGAGCGGGGCTGCGCCATTTTCCATCGACGCAGTAGACGTACACGAGAGGGGAGGGGAAGAGCCGGGTGACTTGTTCGAGGATTTTCGCGACCCCTTCGGCTCGCGTATGAAAGCAGTCGGCAAGTTCTCCGGTCATTGTCAGCGCGATGCCGTGAAACTCCGGGGAGTCATTGATATTCGCTGCGAGGGTAGCGGCGATTTGGTCGCTGAGTTTCCACATTGGAAAAGGAACGCTTGCTGACCACGTTGGCACTCCATCGCTTGAGCAATGAGCGAGTTTGATGTTTGCTCCACCGATATCGATTCCGAGCCAGGGGGATGGAGTCGGATTCCTTTTGGTTCCGGTTTTGCGAACTGATTTTTGGGTCATAGGATGAGCATGCAGTCGCCGTAGCTGAAGAACCGGTAGCGTTCTTCGACGGCTTTTCGGTAGGCTTCTAGGATTAGTTCTCGGTTGGCAAGTGCGCTGATGAGAACGAGAAGGGTACTTCGAGGGAGGTGGAAGTTGGTAAGGAGTCGATCGACGGCGTGGAATTGGAAGCCGGGCCGTATGAAGATGTCGGTATCGCCTGAGAAGGGAGTGATTTGACCATTGCCGTGAAGAGCGGCTGTTTCTAGAGTGCGAACGGAGGTGGTTCCTACGGCAAGGATTTTGCCACCTTCGGAACGGGCTGCTAGAAGACGCTTGACGACGTTTGGGGAAATCTGTGCGACTTCGCTATGCATTACGTGTTCATCGAGTCGTTTGGCGGAAACGGGGCGGAAGGTTCCGAGTCCAACGTGGAGGGTGACCGAGAGGAGAGCTGCGCCGCGTTTACGAATTTGTTGCAGGAGTTCTTCCGTAAGGTGTAGTCCGGCGGTGGGAGCGGCGACTGAGCCGGGGTTACGGGCGTAGACAGTTTGGTATCGTTCCCGGTCGACATCGGTCATTTGACCGTCGCGGATGTAGGGTGGTAGGGGAATTCGTCCGGAGGCTTCGAGAAGTTCGAGCCAGGAGGTTTTTGGGGAAGGGGTGCAGAGCAGATGGCCTTCGGGGGTATGCGAGATGACTTGGAGTTTTTGGGTTTCGCGACCTTCTTGGTCGCGGATCACGATCATCTCGCCGGCTTGCATGGAACCGCGCGTCTTGGAGAGGAGTTCCCCGATACCGTTTTGTTCGCGTAGGAAGAGGCCTTCCCATCGTCCTCGCGTTTGTTGTCGGTAACCGATGAGTCGGGCGGGGATGACTCGTGAGTCGTTGACGACGATGGCATCTGCGGGGCCGAGGAAGGAGGGGAGATCTCGGATGGAAGCGTGGGAGATAGTTCCACGACTTCGATCGACGATCATCATCCTCGCATCGGTACGATTGGGCGGAGGGTCTTGGGCGATGAGATCTTTTGGGAGTTCGAAGTCGTAGAGATCCATTTCATCGAATGAATCAGCAGCGGGTTGGTTTGTCGGATCCTCCATGCAGAGAGCATCGACCTTTCTAAGGGTGAGCGGTGTGATTAGTTAACCGAGTTGGTGGTTATCCCGGTTGGTGATAATTCCCGTGGACTTCTTGAGCAATGCATCAAGCACTCTCAATTATGTGCTCAAGAGTGGGTCTAGGAAATGGATAAAAGTGAGGTAAATCCGCGAGATTACCCATGTGGGATAACAAACCGCGATCCACCAACAACAGTGCGATCAACCAAAAATACTATGGGAGTTCGCGGACACGGATATGTTTGAATTCGACGGGAGCACCTTCGGACTCAAGGCATAGGTATCCTTCGGGTGGATCAGCTTGATTGCCGCCGGAGACTTCGTGACCGTTGACCCAAAGTCGGACTTCGCCGTTGACAGCGCGGACGTAGTAGAAGTTCCAGTTGGGGGATGGGTTGCTGAAGTTACCTTTGGGGAAGCTTCGGGATCCGTCGGGAGAAAGGGGTGGGAAGGGTTTGAGTTTGGATTTGCCGACGGGGAAGATATCGCCGTGGGTGGTGAACCAAGTGGCTTTTTTACCTGAGCTCTTTTCGTAGAGTTCGGTGTATCCATGATCGAGGACTTGGACTTCGATTCCGGCGTTTGGAAGTCGATTAGGGACGAGACCTTCGAGGGCTTCATCGGGGGTCCAGAGAAAGAATCCGGAGTTCCCGCCGTGGGAGAGGTGTCTCCACCAGCCGACGAATTCAAGGTTTCGGTATTTTTTCTTGGATCGCAGGACGCCGACCGGATTGCCGGTGCAGTGGACAAGTGGGCCGTCCCAAGTCCAGGTGTCTTCGTTACAGTTTGCGCGTTGGAAATCGTCTTTGCCGAGTTCGACCCAACCATCTCCGGTTGTATCGATTTGAATCGGTGAAGTTGCAGCGCCGACTTTTGCCGGTGTTTCTTTTGCCGGTGCCGGTGTTTCTTGGGCGATTGCCGAAGCGAGGTTTGCGTTTGTAGATAACGCGACCAGAGCGGTGATCGTTGTCAGGAAGGATTTGGCGAAGAGTCGCATAGGTTTGTGCTACTGTTAGGTGGGAGGGGAGTGGAAGGAGATTGTTCGTTCGGAAGATCGACGAGACCGCGAATGGAAAGAACAAGATAGCTGAGGCAGGCGGCGCGATCAATTAATGCGATTCATTGAGTGGGGGAATTGGGTGGAATACTTTAGCGATCTGCCATGATGCTTCGTCCGCCATTTTTTGCTACGACGATATGGTCTAGGACGCGGATACCGACGAGTTCGCCGACTTTGGAGAGTCGGTCGGTGACGGCGATGTCTTCGCGGCTGGGGGTGGGATCACCGGAGGGGTGATTGTGGACGAGGATGATTGCCGAGGCGCTATCGCGGATTGCGAAGCGGAAGACTTCGCGAGGGTGGACGAGGCTAGCGTCCAGGGTGCCGACGGTGATTCGGTGCGAGGTGATTGGACCGTGCTGGGTATCGAGGGTTACGATATGGAATTCTTCTTGGAGTCCATCTGCGGCGAGCCTTGCGAAGCGTTTCAGGCACATTTGGATAGCATCATCGGAGCCACGGATTCGTTCGGGGATAGGAGGTTCGATATCGCGAAGGATCGCGATACGTCGACCAAGTTCGATTCCGGCCATGATTTGGCAGTAGCTATCGGAGCGAATGGCTTTGCTGATGGGGCGCAGTTCGTGGATGCTTGCGTCGATGAGTTTCGAGATGGCTTGATCTTCGAACCGGCTTGAGATTGCCAGTCCTGCTTCGACGGCCGATTCACCTGGGACACCGACGCGGATGAGGATGGCAAGGAGTTGTGCGTTGGTCAGCCTTTCAACGCCGTTTTGCAGAAGTTGTTCGCGTGGGCGATCGGCTAGCGGGACGGATTTGATTTGTTGTTTGGAGAATTGTTTTTCGATCCAGCCATCGACGCTTGTGAGGTCATCCGCGGTCCAGCGATAGATGGTTTGGCGTTCGTCGACGCGGCTTTCGAGGTGTCCGTCGCGTGCGAGTTGGTTCAGGACTCGGGTGATGTAGGAGGGGGCGAGGTCACGGCATTGGAGTTTAGCCCAGTGGGCTGAGAACTCACGTTCTTGGCGGAATGAATCGATCGCAGCGCGAAGTTTTTGCAAGCTCGAGTTGTTCATGATTGTGGACTTACGAGTTGACTTGGAAGATGGGCAGTAGCTTGAAGATGTACCTTAACGTGGGACTAGGAAATTTTGTTTGAAATGGTTCGAAAAAGATTTTTAGCCAATCGATTCATTGGGGCTTATTTGACGAGTCTGACCGATCCGAGGAGTGCGACGTGACAGATCAGTTGGGGGTGGGGATGAAAACAGGAAATGATGTTATGATTTGCACGACGTTTAGAGGGTGTAGCAACAAAAATGAAGGATTGCGTGGGGGGTGGAGCTATGGATGGGGGGCAAGCGATCGCGGGTGGGGTGTCGACGGTGGTGATCGGTCAGGGGGCTCGTCGCGTGGTGTGTGGGGATGCGGGTTCGATGACATTGATTGCTGGGCCTTGTGTGATTGAGTCATTGGATAAGTGTTTGGAGATTGGAGAAGCGGTACAAAAGGCGTGTGAGTCATTGGGGATTGGGTATGTGTTCAAGGCTTCGTTTGACAAAGCGAACCGGACTAGTGGTGGAAGTTTTCGTGGGCCGGGGCTAGAAGGTGGCCTGAGGGTGCTTGAGGGGATCAAGGATCGGTTGGGTGTACCGGTGACGACCGATGTGCATGAGAGTGCTCAGGCGGGAGCGGTGGCGCAGGTGTGTGATTTGTTGCAGATACCTGCTTTTTTGGCGAGGCAGACAGATTTGTTGGTGGCTTGTGCAGCCACAGGTCGTCCGTTGAATGTCAAGAAGGGGCAGTTTATGAGTCCATCGGACATGCGATATGTGGTTGAGAAGGTCAGGGGGGAGTCGTCGGGAATTGGAGGTCAGGTGGAAGGTGGTCGCGTGATGTTGTGTGAGCGGGGGACATTTTTCGGGTATGGTAGGTTGGTCAATGACATGGGTGGATTGGTGCAGATGAGGGGGTTGGGGGTGCCTGTGATTTTTGATGCGACCCATTCGGTGCAGCAGCCCGGGGGGCTTGGGGGGGCGACGGGTGGGAATCGTCAGTTGGTCGAACCGTTGGCCAGAGGAGCTGCGGGGGTTGGGGTGGATGGATTTTTCTTTGAGACGCATCCCGATCCAGATCGCAGTCCTAGCGATGGGCCGAACATGGTGCCATTGGATGCTTTTCCGGGGGTCTTGTCGCGAGTTCACGCGATTTGGCGAACCACGAGGGCTTGGCAGGCGTAATGTTTTCTTTGTGGCTGTGGCAGATTTGATTGGCCGGGGATGATAGGCAAGATCGTTAGAAAGTGTGTGAACGTTATGACCGTCCGAGTCTCGCCAGAGCGTTGGGTCGATAGTGTTGGCCGTGGGTTATTGGCCATTGGGGGGATGTTGGTTGGGATTTTGCCGGTTGGGTGTGTGGATCCAGCGCAGCGGGATGTGGAGAGCATTCAAGTCGAGAGCGACAAAAACAAAGAGAATCGCGATTCGTTGCGGGAAGCTTTTCGCTATTTGCCACAGTTGATTCGGTTGGATCGAACGGCGGCGATGCAGGAGATCAACTATCAGCTCAATACTTGGTCGAAGAGTGTTGTGAATCCTCCGGAGTGGAAAGCTTCGTCGTTGCTTGAATCGATCCCAGCTTCGTTGCGAACGATAGATTTTGCGCAGCGAATGACTTCGTTGGAGTTTGGCGAGCCTGAATGTGAGTTCATGCTTCAGAATCAGTTGATGAAGCAGATTTCTTCGTGGGTGGTTGAGAAGCCTTATCGCGATGGTTTATTTCGCGAGTGGTTGGAGGGACGCAAGGGAGATTTATCAGCAGAGGAGTGGGCGCGGTTAGAGACCACGTTGAAGTTGTTTGATTGGACGGTTTGCAATGTGGGGATGGATGGGGAAGCGAAGGACATTGAGAAGTTGGTAAGCAATCCGGAGTTGCCGTTGAACGATGGTGCGCCGGTATATCGAAAGTTGCCTTGGCAGACGATGATGTTTGGTCGAGGGGATGGATGGGAGCGAGGGCGGGTATTCACACAGTTGTGTTTCTCTCAGGGGATTGATGCGGTGGTATTGGCGTTACCGAGTGTGACCGGTGCGACAGAGAATGCGGCTCTGCGATTGTGGTGCATTGGGGTGCCGATCGGTGAAGAGATCTTGTTGTTTGAGCCAAGGTGGGGTTTGCCGATCCCGGCTTCGAGCGGCAATGGCATCGCGACTTTGGCGCAGGCGAAGAGTGATCCTGCGGTGTTGCGTCGTGCGAAGTTACCTGGTCGATTTGAGTATCCGGTAGAGATGAAGGACTTGGATGGTGTCATTGCATTGGTTGACACGGAGCCCTTTGCGGTGGGTCGCACGATGTATACGTTGGAGCGAAGTTTGACGGGTGAGAATCGACAGCGATTGAGTTTGGATGCGGATGCATTCGAAGCGAGGTTGCAGGGAATCGATCCGAAGTTATCGGTCAGGCTTTGGAATGTGCCTTGGGTGGCGCATGTTTACAACCAGTCTGTCCGAAAACGGCTTGATGATATGTCACCTTTTGCGGTCAGTTACATGGAGCGTTTTGGGAGTTACGTGACCGATACGCCGATCAGTCGCGCGAGAATGTTGCATTTGAAGGGTCAGTTTGAGAGCACGCTTGATGCTGCGGGTGCATTGCGAAGTTACATGGACATTCGCATTGACGAAGAGACTTTGCGAGAGTTGATTTACGACCGGGAGTTGCAGAAGGCTTTTGGGATGGTCAAGCGACCTTCGGAGGATCCGAAGATGTATGAAGCGAGGGTGTCGATGATGGCTTCGTTTTTACGGAGATCGAAGTTTGACATCGGAGTGTTCTTAGCGATGGCCAATGGGGACATGGGCAAACCCGATACCGCGATCGATTGGTTGAGCAAGCGGATATTGAGTCAGAAGGGGACCGAGTTGTGGCATTCGCAGGCTCATTATTTATTGGGGCGTAATAAAGAATCTGTAGGTGACCTTGCGGGTGCGATTGAGGAGTACAAGTTTGAAGCCAGCGCGCAGAGCGCTGGGAATCGCATACGGGTACGTCGGTTGGAATCGGGTTTAGATCCAGCGTCGTCGACGAAAGTAAACCAATAGCAATCCGGCGACGCTTGCCATAAGCATCAAGGAGAGTGGGTAACCAAAGATCCACTTCAGTTCCGGCATGTTCCAAGATGAGACTTCGGGATCGAAGTTCATCCCGTAGACCCCTGCGATGAAGGACAGGGGGATAAAGATAGTCGAGATGATCGTCAGAAGTTTCATCACTTCGTTCATGTTGTTATTGATGCTCGAGAGGTAGAAATCTCGAAGATCCGAGGTGACTTCTCGGTAGGTATCGACCGTGTCGATTACTTGGATTACGTGGTCGTAGCAATCGCGGAGGTGGACGCGTGTTTCCGGGTGGATTGAGGGTATCGAGTCTCGAACGAGTTCGTTGATCATTTCGCGGTGAGGTCGGATTGAGCGGCGTAGGGAGAGAAGTTGCCCGCGCATTTCGTGGATGCGATGCATTTGTTCGTTACGGACTTCGGCGATGATATCGAGTTCGAGGGTATCGACGAGTTCGACGACATCTTCGAGGACGGGGAAGTAGCTATCGATGACGGCATCGAGGAGGCTGTAGAGGAGGTAGTCCAGATCTGTGTTTGCGACTTTGCCACGCTTTTGTCGGAGGCGTTGTCGGAGGGGTTCCCAGCAGTCACCAGGGCGTTCTTGGAAGGAGATCAGGACGTTGCCTTTGAGGTAGATCGAGATTTGTTCCGTCATGGAAGGATCCGAGCCATCGATCATTCGGGCGACGACGAAGAGTCCGTCTTCGAATTCTTCGACTTTGGCTCGTTGGTAGACGTTCACCACGTCTTCGATGACGAGGGGGTGGAGTTGGAAGAGGTTTGAGAGGTTTCGCAGGGTTGATTCCGAACCGAGTCCGACGACGTCGATCCAGAGTCGTTCGCAGGAGGCGGTGATGGAATCGAGTTCATTGAGGTCGGTGATTTCTTTTTCGATGTAATTTTCACCGAGTCCAATAACACGGATGATGGTGTTATGAGCGGCAGGGTCGACGAGAATTTGACCTGGGGCATCGCCTGGTTTCGCTCGCCGTTTCCAATTGTTCTTCTTTTGTTTGTTACTTCGCTTTCTCGCCATGTTGGTATTTATTGGTTGTTGGTGATTCCGTCGGGGGGCGAAGGGGGCGGTCGAGGGTTTGGTTGAGGATGGGATATACCAGTTAGATTTTTTCGGTTCCAATACCAAGACTGGGAGTTTTTATCCGAACTTCTTAATATCTTAGCCATCATTTCGCGGCGAGCGTGAAGCGGTGGGGAGATCCTTGTCTTTTTAAGTTGTGATGGAATGGACGAATTTCATGAGATTAGTCATTGAAAAGTTGAGCAAGACCTATCCGGGTGGTGTGCGAGCGTTGGACGAAGTCTCGTTAGAGATTCCGCGAGGAATGTTTGGGTTGTTGGGGCCCAATGGTGCGGGCAAATCGACTTTGATGCGGACGATTGCGACGTTGCAGGAAGCGGATTCCGGGAGTGTGGTATTGGAGGGATCGCAGGTTGCAGGTGAGGTGGATGTTTTGCGGGAGAAGGATCGGGTGCGGGGTTTGTTGGGATATTTGCCGCAGGAGTTCGGGGTGTATCCGAGGACGAGTGCGGTTCGAATGTTGACGCATTTGGCGGCATTGAAGGGGGTTGGGCGCAATGGGCGGGAGCGAGCCGAGGTCGTGGATCGGTTGCTTGAGCGCGTGAATCTTTCGGATGTTAAGCACAAGGGGGTCAGCACGTATTCAGGGGGGATGCGTCAGCGTTTTGGGATCGCGCAAGCGTTGTTAGGTGATCCGCAGTTGTTGATTGTCGATGAGCCGACAGCTGGTTTGGATCCGGGCGAGCGGAATCGTTTTTACAATTTGCTTGCGGAGGTTGGGGAGAACATTATCGTCATTCTCTCGACACACATTGTTCAGGACGTCAAAGAGTTATGCACAAGCATGGCGATCATTGATCGTGGGCGAGTCTTAGCGAGTGGTTCGCCGTTGGATGCAGAGGAGTCGCTGCGCGGGAAAGTATGGTCGCGGACGATGAGCAAGCAGGAGTTGCAACAGCGTGATTGGGCTTATCCGATTTTGTCGAGCAAGTTGGTAGCGGGGGTGCCCTCGGTTCGCATTTACAGTGAGGAAGAACCGCAAGGGGGCTGGAGGTCGGTGGAGCCGGATTTAGAAGATGTCTTTTTTTCTCGTTTAGCGAGTGCTGCTTCGTGATTGAAAAAGTAGTAGAGGCTTGCGACTGCAAGTCTTTCTTGTGGTGTTGATGTTGTAGAGCTGGTGGGGTAAAGCGGGTGGGTTGCAGTTGGTGTAGTTGGGTGGGTGTGGGGCTAGAGGCATAGAGAGCAGGATCTGAGATGTTTCGAGAATTTTTCCGTTTTGAGTTGTCGTATTGGTTCCGTGGGGTGATGGTCTATGTCTTCTTCGCTGCGATGGCGTTGTTGTATGGAATTGCGGCGAGTTCGGAGTTTGTAGAGATCGGTGGAGTGGGAGGGAATGTACTGAAAAACTCACCTTTTTCGTTGGCAAGTTGGTACATCGGGGCGACGTTATTGACTGGTTTCATGGCGGCGGCGATTTACGATTCATCGGCATCGAGGGATTATGCGAACAAGATGTCGGACATTTTGTTTAGTAAGCCGTTGAGCAAGTGGGGATTTTTGGTTGGCCGGTTTGCAGGTGCATCGTTGGTAGCGTTGGTGCCTTGTTTGGGGGTGACTACCGGTATTTTAATTGCGAACGTAGTCAATGCATCGGATACCGAGATGTGGGGGCCGTTATCGTTTGGGGCGCATTGGCAATCCTTTGTATTGTTTGTGTTGCCCAATACGTTGATTTTCGGAGCTGTAGTTTTCGCAGTGGCGATATTCACCCGCAATACGTTGTATTCTTTTTTATCGTTGTTAGCGATTTTGGTTTTTTATGGAGTGACCCAGAGCATTACGAGCCAGTTGGAGTATGAGTGGATAGCGAGTTGGATCGATCCATTTGGGGCAGCGTCGCTTGACGAGGAGACGAAGTACTGGACGGTCAGCGATCGCAATACGCGTTCGATTCCGGTGACCTGGGGCTTGGTTGCGAATCGTTTGTTATGGTTGGGGATTGCCTTTGGAGTCTTCGTGTGGACGGGGAGTCGATTTCGATTTGAAACTGTTTCGGCCGTAGGAGATCGCCGTGGGGGACGCAGGAAGGGATCAGCGTTGGGAGTGGATGGAGTATCTGGGGCGAAGGACGCAAGCTTGGGTGTTGCGATGGGATCGGGAGCGATTCCAGTGTGCAAGCCGAGTGTGAGTTGGTGGGATCAGTTTTGGTCGACGTTGAAGATGGATTTGTCTGCGGTGGTCTTTAGCAAGACTTTCATCATTGTATTGGGCTTTGCTTTGATCAACGTCGGTTTTAGTTTGGCGTTTGGTCTCTCTGATCCTTACGGCGTGCCAACGTTTCCAGTGACTTATCAGATGGTTGAGACGATCGCTTCGACGTTAATAATTCTTCCTTTGGCGGTGATTACATTTTTCTCTGGCGTATTGGTTTGGAGAGATCGAGACAATCGTTTTCATGAGATCGTAGGGGCAACACCGGCGAGCAACAGTGTTTTTACTGCATCGCGTTGGATCTCGATGATGGTGGTGCTGTTAAGCATCTTGTTGTTGGGAGTATTGATTGGCGTTTTCTATCAGTGGACGCAGGGGTATACCCGTTACCAGCTTGGGGTTTACATGCAGGAGTTGGTTGGTGTGTGGGGATTGCGGTTCTTTTTTATGTTAACGATTGCTTTTATGGCGCACGCGTTGGCGCCGAACAAGTACATCGGTTATTCGTTGTTCATTTTGTTTTTCGTCGTCAATGGTCAGATCTGGGATTGGCTTGGATGGGAAACGTATTTGGTTCGGTTTGGGTCGTTTCCGGGGCATGTGTATTCGGACATGTTTGGGATAGTGCCGTTTTTACCTAGTTTGTTGTGGTTTTGTTTTTACTGGTTATTGGTCTCAGGAGCTTTTATTTGGTTTAGCAACGTGGTGATGCACCGGGGTGTTCCGAAGCGATGGTGGGATCGGGTCAGGAGCGGCTTGGCGAGTGCCACTTTCAGGAGCTGGATGGTTCCGTTGGTTTTTGGAGTGAGTGCGTTGCTGGTCGGTGGTTGGTTAGCTTACAACACCATGGTGTTGAACAAGATCGTTTCATCGCAAGATCGGGAGCAAATTGCGGTGGATTATGAGCAAGCCTATTCGCAGGTCGCAGCGGTGCCGCAACCGAAGATTGAGACGATTAAATACACGATCGATATCTATCCCGAGACACGCAACATTCGGTTGCAAGCGGAGCAGACGATTCGCAATAAGTCCGAATCACCGATTGAGTGGTTGTACTTGAATGTGGCGCCGAATATGAAAACGAGCATCGAAATTGAGCGAGCGGCGTTAGAGACGGAGGATGAGCGATTGATGATGCAGGTTTATCGCGTGGATCCACCGATGCAGCCTGGGGAGGCGTTAGAGATGAAAGCGGAGGTGGCGAGTCAAACACGTGGGATTGAGAATTCGGTAAGTGACACGCAGTTGGTCCAAAATGGGACGTTCTTTAACAATATGATCGCACCCTCGTTTGGGTATTCCTCGGAGAAGCGACTTTCGACACCTCGTCGCCGAAAGGCTTGGGGGTTGGAGCCGATTGAAACATTGCCTGAGTTACGGCGTGAGTGCGACGCAAATTGCAATCTGCATTACATCGGAGATGATTCGGATTGGGTGAATGTAGAGACGGTGATCAGTACATCTGGGGATCAGATCGCTGTTGCGCCAGGTTCTTTGGTTCAGGAGTGGAGTGAAGGTGGCCGGAACTACTACCGCTATCGCGTAGATCATCCTTCGCTGAATTTCTACTCGTTTATATCGGCGAAGTATGAGGTGGCGCGAGGAAAGGTTGGGGATGTCGACACGGAGGTCTATTATCACAAGGAGCACCCTTGGAATGTCGAGAAGATGTCGAAAGCGATAGCCGATACGTTGGAGTATTGCGGAAGGGAGTTTGGGCCTTACAAGCACAAGCAAGCTCGGATCATCGAGTTTCCGAGGGTTGCTTCGTTTGCCCAAGCTTTTCCGGGGACGATGCCTTACTCGGAGTCTGTAGGGTTTATTGCGAATGCGAAGAAGGCTGACGACATCGATATGGTGACTTATATCGTTGCGCATGAGATGGGGCATCAATGGTGGGCACACCAAGTGATTGGTGCGAAAGTGCAAGGAGCAACGCTGCTCTCAGAGACTCTAGCGCAGTACACCGCATTGATGGTAATGCGTCAGACGGTTGGGGATGACAACATGCACAAGTTCCTTCGCTATGAGATGGATCGGTATTTGCGGTCGCGTGGTAGTGAGCAACTCAAAGAGCGACCACTGATGAATGTGGAGTTATCGCAAGGGTACATACACTATCAAAAGGGTGGCATCGCTTTGTTTTATCTTTCGGAGATGATCGGCGAGAACCGGATTAACGCGGCGTTGAAGCAGATCATCGAAGAGTATTCTTATAAGGGGCCTCCTTATCCAACTGCTTATGCATTGGTCGATCGATTGAGAGAGCAGACGCCGGAGGAGTTGCGTTACTTGATCAAGGATTTGTTTGAGGATATTACGCTTTTCGAGAATAAGACAACGAAGGCGACTGCAGAGAAGTTGGAGAATGGAAAGTATCGCGTCAAGATTGACGTGGTGTGCGTGAAGAAGAAGTCGGATGCGATAGGGAAGGAGACCGAGGTGCCGATGAACGACTATTTGGAGGTCGGGGCTTATTCGAAGCCTGAGTCAGGCAAGCGGTATGGGAAGTTATTGCATCGCGAGCGGGTGTTGCTCAGTGCGGGTGAGCATTCGTTGGAGTTTGAGGTCGACGAGTTACCGCATGAGGCGGGGATTGATCCGAGGCATTTGTTGATCGATCCGGTGTTGGCGGACAATCTCAAGAGAGTTGTAGTGAAGTAAGGAAAAGCGTTAGCGAAGTCAGGTGCGAGTCGCAACCTCGGATGTGGTTTATTCGAGGTTGCACATGGCTTGAGTGTAGCCCTCGCGGTCGATTTCATTTCGGAGGAAGCGATGAGAGAGGATGTAGCGTTGTAGGCGTAGAGCGTCGTGGGTGGTGAAGTCGGTGCGGTATTTCACCCGATCGATGCGATAGTTGTCTTGAAGATCTGCCATTTTGACTTCGGTCGCTACTGAGTCTTGAGATAGATTCAATACGTATTGAGCGTAGGAGAGGTCTTTGGAGTGGGTCAGGAGTTTAAGGGTCTCGACTAGGGTTTGAGACAGGCCTGCATCGAGGATGTCTTGGGTTGTGGCGGAGGTGTCTTCAAGGAGGTCATGAAGTACGCCGGCTTGTTTCGCAAGTGGGGATTTACAAGCGAGCATCACACGTAGGAGGTGGAGGATATAGGGATCTCCATCGCTGTCGCGTTGTTGGTTGTGAAAACGAGTGGCGAGTGCGATAGCCGATTCGATAGCGATTGCTTCGGAAGGTTGCATTGTGTTGATGTATAGGGGTTAGTTGCGAGTTGGTTTCGAGAGGAATTGGAACCAGTGTTGGTTGGTAGGATCCGTTTGGAGGGTGTGGGTGTTCAGGGGTGGAAATGTGAAAGGTGAGAAGAGTTTCAGGGCTTGGATGTGGTCGATAGGGCAGGGGGTGGAATCGGGGAGTGTGTTGTAGCCGAGGATCAGTAGTCCGTCAGGTTTGAGGGTTTTGTGGATGGCGATGCAAGTCTGTTCCATGTCGTTTGGATCATTGAGGCCGAAACCGAAGACGCCGTTGAGGATGATGCAATCGAGAGAGTTTTCGTGGAAGTGTCGATCGATCGTCGTGCAAGAGTCGATGATGTGATTTCGTGAGCCGAAGGGGGCGAGGTTCGGGTCGATTTCCAGCGTCCAGAATTCTTTGTGTTGGAAGAGTCGAGGGTAGTGCAGGTTGTACCAAGCGGTCCCGACGAAGAGGATGCGTTGATAAGGGTCGGACTGTATGAGGTAGGGGAAGATCGTTTGTTCGAGGAGGATACGATCTTTACGAAGTTTGCGAGTGTCGATACCGAAGGGGATCAGCCTACGGTGCAGGGCGATACGCATCGACTTGGTCCACGCCATAGCGCGAAGATCCTTTAAGTTAGTAAGGAGGCTTGTGTGGGCCTGAAGGATTATCCGCTTGGTAGGTTAGCGAAGGATCTTGTGGGATTGCAGCCAGGCGATTGCATCGCGGATCGAATCGCTAACGGGTCGAATGTTATAGTCTAATTGATCGATTGCACGTTGGCTTGAGTACCAGTGAAATTGGGAAGCCATTGCGATAGCGGCTGAGTTGATGATGGGTTCTTTACCGGTGAGGCGACCGTAGAGGTCACCAGCGGTGCCGGCGATGAAGCGGGCTGGTAGGCGCATGAAGGTCCAGGGTTGGCGTTTGGAGAACTGTCGGGTGATTTCGCGCCAGAGTTCGAGGTAGGTCCAATTTTCGCCGGCGAGGATAAAGCGTGAGCCGGATGGAGCACAATTGACTGCACGCAGGATGGCTTGGGCGACATCGCGAGGGTCGCAGATACTGCAACCGCCGGCGGGAGCGAGGGGTGGGGCACCGTTGGCCAGGTCGCAGATCATGCGGCCGCTGCTGGGTTTCCAGTCCCATGGGCCGAGCATGAAGCCTGGGTAGACGATGATCGCATCGAGCCCGTGAGCGATGGCATCGAGAGTTTCTTTTTCGGCTGCCCGTTTTGATAGGACATAGGTGCAGGGGACTTGTCCGTCACCTTGAGTGTTTTCATTGGCGGGTACATTTTTTTGTCCGATGGTGAGTGTGTTCACTGTCGAGACGTGGATGAAGCGAGCGTTTCGGTCGCGAGCGAGGGTCAGAGCGTTTCGTGTCCCCGTGGTGTTTGTGTGGAGGGCTTCTTCTCTCCGAGTCCAGCCGATGTGGATGTGAGCAGCGCAGTGGATTACCGCATCGATGGGTCCGTCGATACGATTCAAGGCAGAGGGGTCGGTGATATCGGCATCGAGTTTGGTGACGGGCAGATCGGCGAGTGCGGTGGCGTTCGAAGCGCCGCGAGAGATAGCGATTACGTCGTGTTTTTCTTGGAGGGCGAGCCGAGTGATATTATTTCCGAGGAGCCCGGTTGCTCCAGTGACGACTAGTCGCATGTTATGGGAGAGTCCGATTCTTCGGGGTAAGAGTTCAGGAATGGGGGGCTGGAGGTTTGCCTGTCTTCGCTGATCGTTAAATCTTACCAAGCGGGCAGAGTTTTGCTGGCATTGCTTGGTTTAGATGGGAATACATAAAGTTTGGGAGTTGCTATAATCATCGGTTGGTTTGCCGGCTTGGGTTACGACTTTTCACTTCTCGGGATGAACATCTGGATATATGGCGATCATTGAGGTCCGGAATTTAACCAAGCAGTTTGGTGTTGGAGATGTCGCGGTAGAGGTGTTGAAGGGGGTCAATTTAACGATTCAGGTTGGCGAGTTTGTCGCTTTGATGGGTCCGAGCGGGTCGGGCAAGAGTACGTTGATGAATATTATTGGTGGTATTGAGCCACCGACGAGTGGTCAGATATTGCTCGACGGAGTGGATATCGGGAGGCTTGATGATGATGCTCGGACGCTGATGCGTCGACGCAAGATTGGATTTATATTTCAGGCTTTTAATTTGATCCCGACTTTGAATGCATTGGAGAACGTAGCTTTACCATTGCAATTGGATGGGGTTTCCTTCAAGCAGGCGAAGGAGCGAGCGGCGATTGCGTTAGAGCGGGTGGAGATGTCTCATCGGGTGGATCACATTCCGAGTAAGTTGTCGGGTGGAGAGCAGCAGCGGGTGGCGATTGCCAGGGCATTAGCGATCGAGCCGGTGATTTTGTTAGCGGATGAACCGACGGGTAATTTGGATTCACGGCAGAGTGGCCGAGTGACGGAGTTGCTTCGAGATCTAGCTACATTTTCGAAGCAGACGATAGTGATGGTGACGCACGATTCGGTGGTGGCCAGGAGTGCATTTAGGCTGTTGAAGTTCAAGGATGGGAACATTGAGAAAGATATATCCCAGGAAGACTTTGACACGCAAGCGGCTGCGTTTCACATCACTTCCGTTCAGAACGCGACGGGTTGAGTAATCGCACATGGCTTTGTTTCGATTATCGCTGCGGGAGTTGCAGAGTCGTCCTGTTCGTACTTTGCTGACGTTATTGAGCATCGTCATCGGTGCTGGTGCGATTGTAGCGACGTATTTATCATCGGCCAGTGCGAGGCTTGCGCAGCGAGCGATGGTCGAGAGTGTGACGGGGAATGCTCACTTGGAGGTTCAAGCTGCTGGGGGGAGTTCCTTTGACATTCGCGATGTGATATTTCTCAAAGAGATATCTGAGATATCGGTGATTTCCCCTTCGGTGCGTCGTTACTCGACGATGACAACGATCGATGGGGAGGGTAAGGCGGGCGTAAAGTATCGGGTGCAATTATTGGGTGTCGATTTCTTGGAGGATCAGAAGGTCCGCAACTTGGAGTATGTCTCTGGGGTGGATCCATTTCAGAAGGGGAAGACAGGGAAGGAGTCCGGTGAATCGGATTTGCAGGAGGTATGGTGTGATGAGGGGTTTGCCAAGTCGGCGAAGTTAGAGCTTGGTCAGGAAGTTCGGTTGTTGACGAAGACAGGGAATCAGTCGGCACGGATAGCGGGCTTTATCAAGTCGAACAATGCGACATCAACGTTTCAATCGGCGGTGTTTATGGCATCGACCAGAACGATTCAAAAGTGGACACGATCGACGAATCGGTTGGATTTGGTTCAGTTGGTTTTAAAAGATGAGAAGCTTGTTTCGGAAGTGCAATCGAAGATTGCATCGCGGTTGCCTGAGGGTGTGTATGTTAGGCAACCACCGATGCGTAGTGATTTAGCTGGGGAGAGTACAGTAGCGATCCAGCGAGGGTTGCTGATTGCGACGATATTCTCATTGATCATGGCTGGTTTCATTATTTTCAATACGTTTCAGATGAACGTAGGGGAGCGGCGTCGGCAGCTAGGGATTTTGCGAGCGTTGGGCACGACGCGATCTCAAGTCTTGGTGATGGTATTGCGAGAGGCTGCGATATTGGGAGTTGTCGGCAGTGTGCTTGGTTGTGTCGTCGGGTATTTTGGAGCGACGTTGCTTAACGAGTCGACATCGACTCTTTTAGATATCGCGATTCCACGAAGTGCATTGCAGTGGGAGCCAATTGTGTTGGCGATCGTCTCGGGGGTGCTTGTCTCGTTGTTGGGTGCGAGCTTACCGGCTTGGATGGCATCGAAATCGTCGCCATCGGAAGCGATGAGGCGGACGTCGGAAGGTGATGCGACGGCGACTTGGAATGTATGGTTTATCGTTGGTTGCGTGGTGATTGCCATTGGGGTTTGGATTCAGTGGGCATCGACGTTTGGGATCTTGCATGTTCGTGCGGGGACGGCGGGGATTGTATTAGTGATATTGGGGGTCATTTTCTTGTTGCCCGCGTCGTTGCCTTGGCTGACCCGAATGGCGGCCGCCCCTCTAATGCTATGGATGCCGACCGAGGCGCATTTGGCGAGGAAGCAGATACTGCGTCATCCAGGTAGGTCGGCGATGACGATTGGGATCATGTTGGTTGCGATGGCGATGGGGTTGGGGATGGCTTTTACGATCCTTGACAACATTCGCGACGTTCAGTTGTGGTACAAGCGAACCGTGGTGGGAGATTTCTTTCTTCGCTCGGCGATGCCGGACATGAGCAGTGGTCGTGCGGCCGACATGCCTGAGGGTTTCTTGGAAAAGGTGCGAGAGGTACAAGGGATTCAGACGCTCGATACGATGCGATTTGTCAGTGCGCGGGCGGGTGAGGTGAGTGTGATCGTTATCGTGCGTCAGTTCAGTTCCGCTTCGCAGGATTACTTTGATTTGATCCGTGGCGAGGATGTGAAAGTGATGGAGGGGGTTCGTTCAGGTGGGGTGGTGTTAGGGTCGGTGTTGTCGGAGCGGATGCAGTTGAGTTTGGGAGATACGATTGAGTTAGAGACGAACGAGGGGAAGGTCGGTTTGCCGATCGTGGGTGTGACGAACGAGTATATGGCGGGTGGATTGACGTTGTATATGGAGTCACAGCAGGCGAGCAAGTTGCTCAGTGTCGATGGGATTGACGCCGTGATCGTGCAGTCGGCGCCGGGGCGACGCGAGGAGGTGCGAGAATCGTTACAGCAATTGGCCGATTCACAGGGGTTGATGTTGCAATCGTTTCAGGAAGTCGCTTCGATGATTGAAAACATGATTAACGGGGTGGTTGGTGGTTTGTGGGTTGTGCTTTCGCTTGGGGCTTTGATCGCAGCTTTTGGTTTGATCAATACTTTGGCGATGAACATTCTCGAGCAGACTCGCGAGATAGGGATGTTGCGGGTGGTGGCGATGACCCGAGGTCAGATCCGTCGGATGATTTTATCTCAGGCGTTGATCATGGCGATCATCGGCGTATTGCCGGGGGTTTTGTTAGGAGTTGGTGTAGCTTCGGTTATTAATTTGAGCACCATGATTGTCACCGGACACGCCGTGCGTTTTCAGTGGTATCCTGAGTTTATGTTGGTCGCGGTTGTCGCTGAGATTTTGTTGGTGATTCTCGCAGCGTTGTTTCCGGCGGAGCGAGCGGCGCGATTGAATCTTGCGAAGGCGTTACAATACGAGTAGTCTCTCTTGTATGGCTGAGATGGATTTTCGGTTTTAAAGTACAAGAGCTGACAAGGAGTGGGGAGTGGAGGTCGCAAAGGGTTTAGGTCGCAGTCTTGTTGGGGCGATTGTAGAAGTCTCTACGACGTTGCCCGATGATATTCTGGCGGATGATATCGCTGAGGTGATGGTTGAGAAGCGACTGGTCGCATGTGCGCAGGTCTCTGGCCCAGTGGAGAGCACCTATCTGTGGCGCGGTGCTCTTGAACAGAATTCTGAGTGTCGGTTGAGTTTGAAGACGACTGAAAGTAGGCTTGAGGAAGTGATTGCGATGTTGCGTTCGCGGCATCCCTATGAAGTACCTGAGATAACCGTCAAGAGATTTGATTGGGTATTGGAAGAGTATGCCAAGTGGGTGCATGAAGTAGTTAGCGAGAATCAGGGTAGTGCGGGCGCGGTTGGGAACGGGTGAGGGATGTGAATAGTAAGGAGTTGGGTTGGGCGGAACGCATTGAGTTGATGGGTTTGTTGTTTCTGCATGGGATGGCGCTCGCGGCGTGGTTTGTACCGATGGGGACGGTGCTACAAGCTTCTGGATTGGGGGAGTGGACTCCGTATGCTTTCGGAGCTTCAGCGATTGCTGCACTGATGTCCCCATTGTTTTTTGGTGCGATGGCAGATCGTTCGTTTCCGCCGGTGCGAGTCTTGCGTTGGGTGTGTATTGGTGCGGGGTGTTTTTCTTGGTTGGTGGCTTATGGGTTAGGTCAGGGATGGAGTGGTTGGGTGATCTTAGCGTTGGTACAGATGCAGTCGTTGTTGAGTGTTCCCACGAACAGCTTGACGAACTCGATTGTCTTTTCGAGGTTGGTGCATTCACATAGGCAGTTCGGTTCGATTAGGGCGATGGGAACGGCTGGTTGGATGGCTGGGTGTTGGTTGGTAAGCGGCATGCATTTGGATGCGAGTGCGAGGACCTTCCAGCTTAGCGCTTGTTTGTGGATGGTGGTTTCGTGTTATACGTTGTTGATACCCCAGGGAGTGGTTGAAGGTGCGGTGCGTCGGATGACACTGCGGCAACGGTTTGGATTGGATGCGTTGTCGTTGTTGCGAGATCGGAATCATCGGGCGATCTTTTTGACGACGGCGTTGGTCGCCGTTCCGTTTGCAGCGTTTTATCCTTATACCCCTGCCCACATGAAGTCACTGGGTATGGAGCGAACGAGCGCTTGGATGTCGCTTGGGCAGGTCATAGAAGTCGCCGTGATGTTTGCTGTCGGTGGGTTGATGGTGCAGTGGAAGCTCAAGCCGGTGATCATGGTCGGATTGTTGTGTGGTTTAGCGAGGTATTTGTTGTATGCGATGAATGCGTCGAACCCGTTATTGGCTGGGGTGATGTTGCATGGTTTAGCGTACACCTTCGTTTACATATCTACGCAGATTTATTTAGCGCAGCGAGTCGATGCGGCTTGGAGAACTCGCGCTCAAGCTTTGTTGAGTTTGATGGTGGGTGGGGTAGGGAATTTGATTGGATATTTGGTGACGGGAAGTTGGCTTTATTGGTGTCGAGGCCAAACGGGTGAAGTTGATTGGCGCAGTTTTTGGTTGGGATTAGCTGTTTTGGTGACGGTCGTGATCGTTTATTTCGCGATTGGTTATCGTGGTGAGGGCTCGCGCAGGGTTGATTCCCAGGAGGCTAGAGGCTAATGTTTAAAGTATGAGTCCAGCTTGGTTTCACCTTATGCTCGTTGGTTGCATTGCGATTCAGCAGATCGTGGGTGGGATTTCGTGTTGCTGTCTCACAGGAAGTTTGCTCCCTGGCGGTGAGTTTGCGAGTTGTTGTGCTGTAAGTCGTGTTGATAGTGGGGAGATGTCGGTCGGCGGAGCTGATCGCTCGATTAAGCCTTGTTGTCGCCGGTCGAATCCGGCCTCTGAGAGTGGTTCAAGCGGTGTTGTTAGGCACGTCAGCAGTGTGGGGCATGGGGGGGCAGGAGAGCATCGCGGCAGCGATAAGCTTTGTAGTGAATGTCGATG
>Ga0214163_1000230_pt1 | contig 26216 bp, 22 predicted proteins | sample LakMenepilimnion_2_FD_153001 | JGI IMG/M metagenome (GOLD analysis project Ga0214163, IMG submission 153001) | Freshwater microbial communities from Lake Mendota, WI - Practice 15JUN2010 epilimnion v4 | ecosystem: Environmental > Aquatic > Freshwater > Lake > Epilimnion/Euphotic zone | place... | reverse complement strand
CAAGCGCTCATTACCCGAAAAGCCTTGAGGGAAAACCCTGAGCGACAAATCTCAGCGGATGCCTGGCCGTTGTTTCTGGATCCTTGCCGCGAGCCTCTCGCTGACCGCCGCCATGGCTGCGGAACCCCCTGCCGGCACCCCTGACCGCAGAGCCACCTTCGAGTACGACTCCATCGTGGTCTCTGAAAACGGCCACGTCGCGGTCGCCACCAACGGTCGACTGGAGACCGCTAACGCCTTTCTTTCAGCCAAGATGATTCGGCGCGATGACCGGACCGGCCTCATCTTAGCCGAGGGCGACGTCGTCTATACGACCAAGGAGCTTCGCATCTTAGGCGCCCGGATCATCATCGACACGCGCGCCGACGTCATCGAAGCGACCGACGTGCGCTTCGGCCGCGCCCCCGTCTACTTCACCGCCGAGTCGTTACGTATCGTCAAAGGCGACAAGCAGATCAAGGGCGTGCGTGTGTGGAATAACGAGCCCTCGGCGGCCGGCATGCATCTCAAGATCGCCGAGGCGTCCTACTTGGAGAAAGAGGACCACCTCTCTCTGCGCAGCGCCACGCCTTACGTCGCCGGCGTCCCGCTCTTCAACCTGCCCTACTACGGACAGTCCGGACTCGACTTCCCGTATGACATCATGCTCAACACGGGCAGCGAGGACAAGCAGGGCCGCTTCCTTCGCTCGTCGATCCTCAACCGCATCTCGCCCTCGCTGTGGGTGGGCGGCAACGTCGACTTCTACAGCAACTCCGGCATCATGGTCGGACCGGCGCTGCGCTTCGACAACTCGCGCGCCGCGGGCGCAGGCACCCGCTGGAAGGGCCGCCTGCAAAGCGGCTGGATCGACGATCAGTCCACGCCCGTCGCGGACCTGTTCGGCCGTCTGCCGGACTCGCAGCGCTCCTTCGTCACGGGCGACATCAACGGACGCACCGCGGACGGACTGGAGATCGCCGGCAACCTCTTCGCGCAGACGGATCCCGATGTCCTGCGCGACTTCCGTCCCTTCCTGATCGGCCAAGCCGGCAATCCTCAGCTCAACCTCGAAGTCGTCCGCCCCTACGAAGGCGGCTACCTCTCGGCCGCGCTCACCGCCAAGACGGACAACTATCAGGACGTCGTCCAGAAGCTCCCCGAGTTCCGTTACGACCTCCCGACGACGGTCGCCGGCGCCGACGGCTGGTCGCGTCGCGCCTTCCTCAGCGTCGGCTACTTCTCCGAACGACCCTCGGCGGAACTACCCCTGGCCAACTTCCAGGCCGCCACGCTGTCCGCCGACGCCTGGTCGACCGCCCGTATCGACGGGTATTATGGCTTCAGCCGGACGATGGTGGCCGGCGACTGGCTGACCTTCCGCCCCGTCGCGGGCGTGCGCACGACCGGCTGGTCCGACGGCCTCAACGGCCAAGGTGCCGCGACCAAAGTGATCGGGCAGGCCGGCTTCGACGTCGAAGGACTCTTCACCGGTTCCTGGTCCGTGGATGCTCCCAACTGGGGTATCAACGGGCTGCGCCACAGCGCGCGACCGCTCTTCCAATATCGCGTCATGCCGGGCGCCGACCGCGAAGTCGGGGTCGTCCCGATGACCCAGCGTGCGGTCTCGGTGTCCGTGCTCGAGGAACTCGACCTGGCGGACCGACTCGACGCCGCCTCGACCACCGACCGACAGTCGATGCGCTTCGGCATCCGGAACACCCTCGAGACCCGCGATGCGCTCAAAGGTTCGCGCGAGCTGCTGCGGGCCGACCTCTTCACCGACTGGCGCCAAGGGCCGACCGACGCCGAGACCGGCCGCACCGACCTGCTCGGCTCGCTCAGCGTGAGTCCCGCCTCCTGGCTCACGCTCAACTCTTCGGTCCGCATGCCCAACGGCGGCGGCGCCGCCCGGGAATCGCTCCAGACGATCGCCCTCAACTCCGGCGACTTCTGGCGCACGTCCCTCAGCTGGGTCGAACTCCGCCAGGCCACGAACGCCCGCCAGCTGGTCTGGGACGGTCGCGTCCGGCTCAACTCCGTCTACAGCCTCGTCTCCGGCCTGAATTACGACGCTCAGCTCGACCAAGCCACCCTGCTCTGGGCGGGCTTGATCCAGCGCGTCGGCAATTCCTGGGAGGTCGAATACGGCGTCAATAAGCGTATGGACCCGCTCAACCGGGGCATCAGCTCATTGGGCTTCCACCTGCGGGTGAGATTGTTCAAGTTCTGAGCCGTGACGGACACCCCTCCAGACTCTCCTTCGGTCCCCGTGGACGGCATCTTGCCGGCGCCGGACCTACCGATCCGCCTCGACGTCTTCGAAGGCCCGCTGGACCTGCTGCTCTTCCTGATCCGCAAGAACGAGATCGATATCTACGATATCCCGATCGAGAAGGTCACCCAGCAATATCTCGAGATCCTGCGCACGCAGGAGAAGGACAATCTCGAACTCGCCGGCGACTTCTTCGTCATGGCGGCCACGCTGATGTATATCAAGAGCCGCATGCTCCTCCCGGTCGAAAGCCGGCCCGAAGAGGAAGTCGCGGCCACCGAGGAAGGCCAGGACCCACGATGGGCCCTCGTGCAGCAACTCATCCAGTATAAGCGCGTCAAGGAGACCGCCGCGATCATCCGCGGCCTGGTCGATGACCGCCAAGGCCTGCTGGGCCGCTACGTGATCCAGCCGCAGGGCGAAGACGCCGTGATCCGGCCCGTCGCCCGCGCCGACCGCATCGAACTCTGGAACACCTTCAATCTCGTCCTCCGTCGGCTCGCCGAGCGGATCCAGCCGGGCAATATCTCGACCGAGACCGTCACGGTGTCGGACCGGATGGAGACCATCCTGGCTCGCCTTGAGACCGAGCCCACCTTCGTCTTCACGAGCCTGCTGCCGGAACGTCCGACCGTGGGCTTCCTCGTGGCCACCTTCCTCGCCTGCCTCGAGCTGGCGCGTCTGGGTAAGCTCAAATTGGAGCAGGATGCGTCGTTCGCCGAAATCAACTGCACGAAGTCGGAGCCGAGCGCCGCGCCCAACGCCGGCGAAGCCTTGGAAGGCGGTTCGGAGTTCGACCAGCCGGCCGCGGACGCGGAATAAGCCGCGGGCTTGAAATCGCCCCCGAAGCGGTCAGATTACCGTCATGGCTAGCGCCCGGCGCCCCTCTCATCGTCTGCTCGGACTCGGCTTGGACGCCACCGACCAGCACAAACGCATCACGCGAGGCGAAGGCTTTTCTTTGGTGGGTGGCTCCGAGGAGACCCATGAGCGCATGACCGAGACGGTCATCAAAACCTCCGAAGATCTGAGCCGGAAGGGACGTTCCATCGCCGACGCCCGCCCGGAGGAACTCGCCGAGCTGCTCCGCAAGCACGACCGCGGGGCTTGAAGCCAAAAAGGAGCCACAGACGGATTGACTCACCTCTTTCGCAGGATTTGACTGCTTCTCCCCAATGAGCAACGAGCTGCCCCCTCCTCCTCCGCCTCCTCCGCCCCCGCCTCCTCCGCCTGCGCCGGAAGGTGAGAACTCTGCCCCGAGCGGCGCCCCGAAGCTCAAGCTCAACAAGCCCGTCGCTCCGATCGCCCCCATCGCCGCCGAGGGCATGCCCGTGCCTCCGCCCCCTGCTCCGTCCGCCGGCGCGCCGATACCGCCGCCGCCTCCTGCCCCCACGGCCACGGCGCCCATCCCGGCCCCGATGCCCGCGCCCAGCCCGGCCGCTGCTCCGCGTCCGACCAACGCGCCGAATAATCGCTCCGTCGGCAAAGTCGCCGCGGCGATTGACCTTCTCGCCCTTGCCGCTTCGCTCGCGGGCGCGGTCATCCTCGCGCTCGAGCTCTTCTCTCGCTCCAAAGGTTAACCGACTTTTCCATGGCCTCCGACCTCATCGCTCATCTCGATAACAATAACTTCGAAGCCACCATCAAGGCTTCGACTGTCCCCGTACTGGTGGACTTCTGGGCCACCTGGTGCGGCCCATGCAAGCAGATCGGCCCGGTGCTCGACCAGCTCGCCGCCGAGATGGCCGGTACCGTCACGATCGCCAAGGTCGACGTCGACACGAATCAGGCCCTCGCCCAGCAGCTGGGCGTGAACTCCATCCCCGCCCTGTTCCTCTTCAAGAACGGCGTCGTGGTGGACAAGATGGTCGGTGCGCGCCCGAAGGGCGACATCGCCGCCTTCATCAAGAAGCACGCCTGAGTCGGTCGGCGAAAGCCCCATAAGAAAGGCCCGGGATTGCTCCCGGGCCTTTTTTGTCGGCGGCCTCGAAGGGACGCTTACTTGCTCTCGAGCGGATGCTCCTTGAGCAGGTCGGCCGGGTTATATTGGGCGCGATTGCCGATGGCCTTGCGGACTTCGGCGACCTTGGTGTCCATGACGGGCTCGGCGGCATTACCCCAGGCCTGACGCACGTAGGTCGCGATGTGGGCGACCTGACCATCCTTGAGTCCGGCGCCGATGTTCGGCATGTTGCCGTTATACTTCACGCCGTTGACTTCGATCTCACCGGCGAAGCCGGCGAGGATGGCCTTGATGAGGCGGTCCTCGGAGCCAGTGACCCAGATCGACTTGGCAAGCGGAGGGAAGGCGCCCGGGAGACCAAGGCCGGTGGCCTGGTGGCAGGCCGCGCAGTTGGCGAGGAAGAGCTGTTCGCCCTTGGCGGCGTCGGGTTCGAAGACCACCGGACCGCCGCCCACGACCGCCTTCGGGGCGTCGAGGTCGAAGGCCGAGGCCGAGAAGTTGCCGGCATATTTGGTCAGGTAGACGCCGGCCCAGAAGCCGAAACCACAGAACAGGAAGACGATGAAGATCGGCGTGAGGGAGAAACCCTCGGCCGGCTCGTCCTTGTCACGGGAGAGCTGGGAGTGAACTTCCACCAGGCGCCCGTCGGAGGGGCCTTCGGAGCCGGAGGGACCCCGGCGCGGGCGGTTGCTATCGGAATGACGGTTACGGTCGTTCATGGGTTCACTTCTTCAATTTGGCTTCCGGCGAGGGGTAGTCCTGGCGGAGGGATTTCAGGTAGGCGGCCAAGACGGCGGCGCGCTCGGAGGGGATTTCGTTCTTGGCCCCGGAGTAGAGGAAACTGAAACCGCCATGGTGGCTGATGGCTTCATGCACCGCGGCGAGGTCCTTGGCGCGGGCGCCGTAGTTGGCGAGGTCCGGACCGAGACGGCGTTCGCCGAGGAGCACCTGCGACTGCAGGGCGTAATCACGGGCGACGGAAGGACGCACACCGTAACCGCGGGCGATATCGTTGCCCTGCCCGGCCGGACGGACCTGCTGGGTGTGGCAGCTGACGCAGCCGAGGGAGACGTAGACGGCACGGCCTTGGATGGCCTGGCCGGGTTCGCGGGAGGGGAACAATGCGCCGCCCTCTTCGCCGGCGGCACGACCGAGGCCGCCGAGCTGGGACTGACCGCTGAGCACGAGCGCGCCGAAGGGCAACGCGACGGCGAGGAAGACGCCGGCCAGGAGAGTGTTGAGGTTCTTCATGGTGGGGGTCCGGTTAGTCGTGACGTCCGGATTCGGCCGGAGCGGAAGATTTGAGGATCATGCCGAAGGCGTTGAGGGCGAAAGCGACGTGACCGACGAGCAGGAGGATCGCCGAGACGCTGAGGGTGAAATTCCAGGCATAACCGGCCTTGGCGACCTGCTGGAAGGTGACTGCGGCGTCCGCGAGCTGCTTGCCTTCCTGCCAGCCGCCGACGAGCCAGGCGACGAGCGCGCCGACGAAGCCGAGCGCGGTGGCCCAGAAGTGCACGTGCACGAGCTTGGCCGAGGGCCAGAGCGCACCGGTGAGGCGCGGAAGGATGAAGTAGCTGGCGCCGAAGACCACCATCGTGGCGCAACCGTAGACGAGCAGCTGCTCGAGGCCGGTCGCGAAGGAGGTGAAACGGACGACGGCGCTCGTCGAACGGAAGGCGAAGACGCCGGCAAGGAGGCCTCCGAGGGTGAAGGCCACGGCGCCGAAGCTGACGAAGCGCAGCGTCGTGTCGTTCCAGGCGCGGGCCCAGCCGCCCTGCGTGGAGAGCGTGCCATGGACGTTGATGGCGACGATGATGACCGGGATGAGCATCATCGCGGCGGCGACCACACCGGTCGACTGCAGCCAGAGCGGCACCGGCGAACCCACGAGGGCGGCCGGACCGGTCCAGCCGGCGAAGAGGAAGAACGTCCAGAAGGCCACCGGGGCGAGGTAGTAGCCGGCGAGCGTGCGCTCAAGGACCTTGGGCAGGAAGTAGTAGATCGCGGCGAGGGCCGAGGCGCCGAACCAGAGCTGCAGGAGGTTCGCGACGAACCAGCTGTGCGCGATCGCCTGGACCACGCCGGAAGCAGGCTGCCAGAGCACGAGGAGCTGGGCCAGGAGGTAGACGAGCGGGAAGGCGAACGAGGCGCCCACGACGAACCACTGCGAGGCGAACGTGTGTCCCGACGGACGGCGCGCGAAGGCGACGATCGGCCAGAAGCCGGCCAGCAGGAAAGCGACCGCCAGGACGGGGCCGACTTCACGCGGGAAGTCCAGGAGGCGGTAACCGGTCATGTCGCCGGCGAAGACGCGGGCGATGCCGTAGGTCAGCGCGAGGTTCCAAGCCACGCCACCGAGCTGGGCGAGCCAGCCGTTGCGGAACTCGAAGCGACCGAGCTGCGCGAGCAGCCAGAGGTTGAGCGCGAAGAAGGCATTGAAGCCCCATCCGTAGATGAAGAGATCCTGCTGGGCGGTGGAGACGCGTCCGTAGGTGAGGATGTCGCAGCCGTGGAAAGGACCGAAACCGAAAGCCCCCTGCTGCAGCGCGGCGATCACGCCGAGGACGGAGGCCGCGAGCAGCCAGACGACGGCGGAGACGAAGAAGAGGAGGAAGGGTCCGCGGAGCGAGGCTTCGACGCGCGAGATGCGGCCGTCGCCTTCGGGGGGACGGCCCTGCGGGCGGCCGGAACGATTATCCTGGGTCATCGGAAGAGAGGTGCGGGATTATTTGAGGCCGAGTTCGGCGGTGGTCCACATGGTCGTACGTCCGGCGGTGGCGGCGCGGATGGCCTTGACCTGGTCGGCGGTGACGGCGTTGGCCTTATTGCCGAAGCTCTGGCGGACATAGGTGAGCACGTCGGCGATATCGGCGTCGGAGACACCGGCGACCGGGGGCATCATGCTGTTGTAGGTCATGCCGTTGACGGTGATCGGACCCATGAGGCCCTGGAGGATGAACTTCACCGGCAGCTCAGGATTACCCGCGACGATCGGGGCGTTGGCGAGCGGCGGGAAGACGGGCGGCAGACCGAGACCGGTCGGCTGGTGGCAGGCGATGCAAGTGCGCGCGTAGACGGCGGCACCGCGCTTCATCTGCTCGTCGGAGGCCTTGACGAAGACGTTCGACGAAGCGACAGGGGCGGCGGGAGCCGGCGCGGGGCCGGCGGCGGCCTGGAGCTTGGCGACGACCTTCGGGTCCTTGGCGACCAGGGCGACGGCGTCCTTGAGCGGGATGCGGAAAGAACCGTCGGCGTTGCGGGCCGGCTCAGTGAGGAGGGCCTGCGCCTTCTTGGCGTTCTCGGCGCGCAGGTCCTTCTGAGCCTGGCGACGGAGCGCGTCCTCGCTCGTTCCCTGCCGGAGCGCGAGGTAAGAGTAGCCGGTCACGATCAAGCCGGCGGCGACGAGGGAGACGACGCCGAGCCAGGCGGCGATCTGGCCGGGGATCAGCGGGCGATTCCCGGAAGAAGAATGATCACTCATGGTAGTTGATGGACTCGAGGATGCGGGGGTCGTGGACGGGGATCGTCTCCTGACGGGCCGCGCCGCGCAGGAAGAGCGCGAACACGATGCCGCCGAAGCCGACGATCGCGAGAAGGTCGAGGCAGAGCGAAGAGGTGAGGAACGGCGTCACGACGAAGCCTTCCGGGGCCGACTTCTCGTAGACCTGGCGAGGGATCGCGTTGAACCATAGGTCCACGATGCCGCCGACGAGGATGACCCAGGCCACGGCCAGCAGGCGGCCGGCGACGATCTTCGTGCGGTAGAAAAGGAGGGTCAGGAACGGCAGGAAGAAGAAGCCGAAGATGAGGTACATCGACACGCCCCACCATTCGTTCTTGAGGCCGGTGGCGGCGTCGAACTCGCGGATGTTATACCAGAAGGTCTCTTCCGGGATGTTCGCGGTGTAGATCAGGAAATACTGCGAGAAGCTGATGTAAGCCCAGAAGACGGTGAAGGCCAGCATCAGGCAGCCGAGCACGTGGCGGTGCGCCTGGTTGAGCAGCCCGTCGAGCCAGCCGCCGTTGGACAGCTTGTAGGTGAGGATCACCGTGACCGCGAGGGCGAGGCGGATGGAGAGCGCGAAGAACCACACGCCATACATGGTCGAGAACCAGTGGTACGAGAGGGCCATCAGGCAGTCGAAGGCGAGCATCGTGAGCGTCACGGCGCCGAGCGGGATGCCGACGGCGGAGACGGCGTGCAGGCGGTGCGTGTGGCCGGCGGTGCGGTCGGTGTCCTGGGCGAAGGACCAGCGGCGCAGCAGCGCGACGAGCAGGCCGAACACGCCGACGTAGAGGGCGATGCGGACGAGGAAGAACGATTCGTTCAGGAACCAGCTCTTCGCGATGAGGATCGGGTCATGGCCGACCTCGTGTCCGCTAGGGAGCACATGGGAGCCATCCGTCCAATACCAGACGGCGTGACGGAAGTCGGGCAGGAAGGCCAGCGGGACGATGCCGATCAGGATGACGACCGGGAGGCCGGCGATCAGGAGTTCCCAGTTGCGGCGGATGAGCGGAGCCCAGCCGGCGTCGAAGACGCGGGTGATCATCGTCAGCATCAGCATGCCGATGAGGACGGCGACCCAGAAGAGCGAGCCGACGAGGACGGAAAGGGCCTGGCGGTTGTCGTGATGCTGGACGCCGGCGAAGGCGAAGTACCAGACGGCGGCGAGGGCGACGACGCCGACGGCCAGGAATTTCTTCCAGTGGGCGGTGAGGGCGTGAGGCGAGGAAGTGCTCATGGACGAATTACTTGATTTGGGCCTTCACGGCGGCGGGGGCGAGTTCGGGCGGGCAGTTCTGGGAGAGCTGCAGGGCGCGCAGGTAGGCCACGACGGCCCAGCGCTCCTCGGGGGAGAGCTTGTCGCCGTAACCCATCATGGTGTTCTTGCCGTTGGTGATGACGTCGTAGATCTGGCCGTTCGGATAGGCGCGGATGACCGGCGTCTGGAGGTTGGCGATCGTCACGATGGCGACGTCGCCTTCGAGGGCGGAGCGCACCTTCATGATGCCGTTGCCGTCGGCGGCGTCGCCGTGGCAGACGGCGCAGTAGACCTGATATTTGGCCTGGCCGAGGGCGAGGACGGAGGCGTCGACCGCGTAAGGCTGCGGCTGGCCCTTCGTGAGCTTCAGCGACTGCGTCGGGAAGCCCGCGAGGAAGGAGCCCTTGGCGTCCTTGCCGGAGACGAACGACGGATTGAGGGATTCGGCGCGACGGTAGTCGGCGGAGAAGACCTTGAGGGGCTCGAGGCCGTTGCCGCGGGCGACGGTGCCGGCGACGGGCGGACGGGAGTCACGGCCGTCGGCGAAGAACTTGTTCTCCCCCTGGGCCTTGTACTTGTTCTGATAGTCCATGTCGTCGAAGACATAGACCGGGGTGTCCTTGGACACCTTGCCCTGGAAGCCGAGGAAGCTGATCGTGGCGACGACCGCGACGGCGAGGAATGCGAGGTAACGGGTCATGGGGGGCGGATTAGTCGCGGATGACGGTGATCTCCTGGCCGCCGAGCGACTGGAGGAAGTTGCGCGACTCATCGAGATGGAACTGCGGGTCGCGGGCCTCGAGGACGATCATGAACGTGTCATCGGACACGCGCGCGAAGTTCGGGAGTTCGAACAGCGGATGATTATGACGCGGGAGGCGGTTGAAGATGAACTGGCCGAAGAAGGTGCCGAAGGCGGCGAACAGGATCGTGCACTCGTAGAGCACCGGGAACGGGAAGATCACGCTCCAGTAGGGCTTGCCGCCGACGATGAGCGGGTAGTCATACGAGTTCATATACCAGGTGAGCAGGCAGCCGGTGATGAAGCCGGTGACGCCGCCCAGCAGGGTCAGGCGCGGGACGGGGGAGCGAGGCAGGCCCATGGCCTGGTCCATGCCGTGGATCGGGAAAGGCGTATGCACGTCCCAGTTCTTCCAGCCGGCGTCGCGCACCTTCTCGGCGGCGTGGAACACGTCGGAGACCTTGCGGAAAGTGCAGGCCACGCCGTGGATGCGTTCGTTGCGTTCGTTCATGGTCGGGGGGCGGCGAGGATCAGTGGGCGTGGGGGTCGGCCTGCGGCGCGACCATCTTCACCTCGGCCATGGGGAGCAGAGGCAGGAAGCGCACGAACAGGAGGAAGAGGACGGAGAAGAAGCCGAAGGTGCCGAAGAAGGTGAAGATATCCACGATCGTCGGGGAGTAGTAGCCCCAGCTGGACGGCAGGTAATCGTTGGCGAGCGAGGTGATGGTGATCACGAAGCGCTCGAACCACATGCCGACGTTGACGAAGAGGCAGATGATCCAGACGAGGGAGTGGTTCTCGCGGACCTTCTTGAACCAGAAGAGCTGCGGGGTGATCACGTTGCAGGACACCATGATCCAGTAGGCCCAGGCATACTGGCCGAAGGCGCGGTTCACGAAGGCGAACTTCTCGAAGGAGTTGCCCGAGTAGGCCGCGATGAAGAACTCGGTGGCGTACGCGTAGCCGACCATCGTGCCGGTGGCCAAGATGATCTTACACATGTTGTCGATGTGGTACTGGTTGATGACGTCGTGCAGGCGGTAGATCGCGCGCAACGGGAGCATCAGGGTCAGCACCATCGCGAAGCCGGAGAAGATGGCGCCAGCGACGAAGTACGGGGGGAAGATGGTCGTGTGCCAGCCGGGGACGTTCGAGACGGCGAAGTCGAACGAGACGATGGTGTGCACGGAGAGCACGAGCGGGGTCGAGAGGCCGGCGAGCAGCAGGTAGGCCATCTCGAAGTTGGACCACTGGCGGTTGCCGCCGCGCCAGCCCATGGCGAGGACGCTGTAGAAGGCCTTGCGCCACCAGGTGGTCGCGCGGTCGCGGATCGTGCCGAGGTCCGGGATCATGCCCATGTACCAGAACAGCGTCGAGACGGTGAAGTAGGTGGAGACCGCGAAGACGTCCCACTCGAGCGGGGAGCGGAACTGCGGCCAGATGCCGTTCTGATTAGGCAGGGGCAGGAGCCACCAGCCGAACCAGACGCGACCGACGTGGAAGAGCGGGAACAGACCGGCGCAGCAGACCGCGAAGATGGTCATGGCCTCGGCGGCGCGGTTGATGGAAGTACGCCATTTCTGGCGGAGGAGGCAGAGGATCGCCGAGATCAGCGTGCCGGCGTGGCCGATGCCGACCCAGAACACGAAGTTGACGATGGCCCAACCCCAGCCCACGGGCGAACGCAGACCCCAGGTGCCGGTGCCGGTCGCGACGAGGTAGCCGAGGCCGATGAACGTGAAGGACGCGACGAAGAGCGCGACGCCGAACATGATCTTCCACCAGAGCGGGGTCTCTTCTTCGACGATGCCGCAGACCTTGTCGGTGATCCAGTGGAAGCCGCGGTTGTTGAGGATCAGCGGCGAGCGCGGAAGCTCGGCTGGGCGAACCTTATCGAGGATCGCGGGGCGCTCCGAAGAGCTGTCGTGGGCGTGAGCCATGGGACGAAGGGTCGTTTAAGGATTATTTGGCGTGAGGCTTCGCGCCGTGGGCGGGAGCGGCGTGGGCGTCGCCGTGCGGGGCGCCGTGCGCTTCGCGGCCGGCCATCTCGAGACGAGAGAGCGGGACGAGCTGGGCTCCCGGCATGCGGAGGTTGAGGTTGCGCAGCTTGGCCTGGTAGGTCGTGCGCGGACGGGTGTTGAGGTAGGTCAGCGCGCCGTAGGAACGGCTCGAGGCCTTGGCCTTGGCGACGCGGGTCTTGGGGTCGGTGATGTCACCGAACTCGATCGCGCCGGCCGGGCAGGCCTGCTGGCAGGCGACCTTGATGGCGCCGTCGCGGACGTTGATGTCGGCCGAATTGCGGGCGCGGACCTTGGCCTGGATCTTGGCTTCCTGGATGCGCTGGACACAATAGGTGCACTTCTCCATGACGCCGCGCATACGCACGGAGACGTCGGGGTTCTTCTGGAGCTGCGGGAGGTCGGCCGGATCCTTGACGGCCTTCTCCGGTCCGAGGGGACCTTCGTAGTAGTGGCCGTCGACGCGCTTGTTGAAGTCGAGGAAGTTGAAGCGACGGACCTTATACGGGCAGTTGTTCGCGCAGTAGCGGGTGCCGATGCAACGGTTGTAGGCCATCGTATTGAGGCCCTGGTCGTCGTGGACGGTGGCGTTGGCGGGGCAGACGGTCTCGCACGGGGCGGTCTCGCAATGCTGGCAGGCGACGCCCATGAAGGTGACCTGCGGGTCTTCGGGGATGGCGTTGCCGGCGGCGGCGCGACCGTCGAAGAAGTAGCGATCCAGACGGATCCAATGCATGTTACGTCCCTTGAGCACCTGCTCGCGGCCGACGACGGGGATGTTGTTCTCGGACTGGCACGCGGTCACGCAGGCGTTGCAGCCGGTGCACGTGTTGAGGTCGATCGACATGCCCCACTGCTGGAGCGCGGGGAACTTGTCTTCGTGGCCCTGCCAGACGGCGACGTTCGGGGCGACGGAGTGGGCCGGATGCTCGTAGGCGGAATTACCACGCGGGGTGGTGATGGCCTTCTGGGCGGGCGACATGTTGCCGTCCTTGCCGTAGACGGCCGGAGCGTGGCCATCGATGCCGAGCTTGGCGAAGTCGGCGTTCTTCTTGAGGTCCTCGACGTTGCCTTCGCGGATGATGTCGCGTCCTTCCATCGACCAGTGGTCCTGCATGTTGCAGACGGCGACGGTGGCGTCGGAGAGCGTGAACTTGGCGCCCGTGCGGACGGCGGGTTCGGCGGCGGTGACGAGCGGATAGGCGTTGAAACCGTTGCCCGTGACGCGACCGGCGAGGCGTTCGTCGACGCGCGTGGCGACGCGACCGGCGACGCGGCGACCGAAGCCGAGCTGGAGGCCGATGGTGTGGTCGGCCATGCCGGGCATGATGAAGACCGGTCCGGTGACGGACTTGCCGCCCACGGTGACGGTGGCGACGCGGCAGATCAGGCGGCCGTCGACGAGCTGGTTGATGTTACGGTTAAGCGCGCCGATCTTGTTGATGAACATCGCGTCCGGCTCGATGGCCAGCTTCGCGGCGAACTTCGGGCTGACGAGGATGACGTTCTCCCAGACGGTCTTGGACATGGGATCCGGAGCCTCGGCGAGCCAGCCGTTGTTGGCCTGGAGGCCGTCGCCGGAGTGGACGCTGGGGAGGAGACGGACTTCGAGCGCGTCGAAGGAGAGGGCCGGAGCGGCGAAGGCCTTGATCTGGGCGACGCCCACGGAGGGCTTGGCCGCGGCGAAGGCGGTACCGGCGAGCACGCCTTCGGCGAGCCAGGCGGCGAAGGCTTCGTCGGAAGCGTTCTTCGAGAGCGAGTTGAAGGTCTCACGGACGAGCGCGTGCGCATCCTTGTCGGAACCGGCGAAAGGCGCGAGGACGTCGAGCTCGGTGACCGTCGCGAACAGCGGGTCGATCATCGGCTGCACCGGCACGTAGGCGCCATCGAGCGTGCGTCCGTCGGACCAGCTTTCGAGGTAGTGCGAGGAGGCGAGGAAGGTGCCGGCGGCGGCCTTCACGGCGGCCGAGGTCTCGTCGAAGGACGGACCGTGGTAACCGAGGCGGACGACCTTCTTCGCGGCCTGGATGGCGGCGCTGAAGTTCACGTCGGCCGGCGCGTCGTAGACGGGGTTGCCGCCGAGGATGACGAGGGTCTTGGCCGGCTGGGCGACGAGCGCGGAGATCGTCAGGGCGGCGGGAGCCGGAGCGGCGACATACTTGACGGCGGCGGCGAGGGCCTGGTTGGCCAGGAAGACGGCGCGGTGCGCGTCGGCGGAGAGATGATCGCCGGCGACGATGAGGGCTTCGCCCTTGGCGGCCTTGACGAGGTCGGCCACGCATTCGGTGACCCACTTGGCGTCGACGTTGATGCCCGAGACCTTGCCCTTGAGGGCGGCGGCGTCGGCGGAACCCTTCTGCGCGAGGACTTCGGCGGCGAAGAGGATCGCGAGGCCGGAGATGTGCGAGGACGAAGCGCGGAGACGGTGGTCGGCGGCGGCGCCGGTCAGCGAGAAGACGGATTCGACGACGTAGAGGCGCGTCATCTTCTCGGCTTCGGCGGCCGTGTCGGCGCGACGGGCGGAGGAGTAGGCACGGGTGTCTTCGACGGTGGCGTCGTGGGCGCCGAGGAAATCGCGGTCGAGGCTCAGCACGCGGCGGGCCTTGGCGTAATCAGGGAGCGCGCGGGCGCCGAGGACGGCGTCGGCGCGGTTCTGCGCGACCGGGGTATACTCGACCCAGCGGGCCTGCGGGTAGGCGGCCTTGAGGGCGGCGACGAGGCGGGCGCGCGTAGGCGAAGTGGACGGACGGGCGAGGAAGGCGAGACCGGCGCCGGCATCAGCCTTGGCGTCGGCGGCGAGGCCGCGCACGAACGCGCGGGCGTCGGCGACGGAGGAAGCCATCGCGCGATCCGGATCGTACATGTCGAGCACGCTGGCCTGGGCGAACTTCGAGGAAGCGCCGCCGTTGGCGCGGTGGCTCGGGTTGCCTTCGATCTTGGTCGGGCGGTGCTGATGCGTCTCGACGAGGATCGGCTGGTTGGCGAACTCGCCGGGGAAGGAAGAGGCGTAATACGTGGCGACGCCGGGGATGGTGTTCTCCGGCTGCTTGGCGTAAGGAAGCGTATGGTTGCGGGGCTCGCGGCAACCGGCGAGGCCGAGGCCGGCCAGACCGAACGAAGCGCCCATGAGCATCAGGAACTCGCGGCGTTCGACGGAGGAGATGGCGGAGGCGCCGTCGAGGAACTCGCGCTCGGCGCGGGTGCGGAACTCGGGCGTCTTGTTGCGCTCGTCGAGGCTGCGCCAGTACGAAGGACCGGTCGGCTCGCCGGCCTGGGGCGCGGGGTGTTCAAAGACTTTCTTGCTCATCGGAAAAGGCGTGGGGAATTAGCGGTGGCAGCCCGAGCAGCTCTGGGGCGGGTTGACCTTCCAGTCGTGCACGAACTTCGTGCCGTCGGCGGTCTGCTGGGCGGGAGACGCGGCCTTGAAGCCGAGGTCGTAGACCTTGTCGACCGGGCGCAGGACCTGCTCAGGATTGCGATGGCAATCGAGGCAGAAGGACATGTTGAGGGACTTCTGCTGGCCGACGACGACCTGCTGGTCGATGCGACCGTGGCACTCGACGCAGCTGACGCCGCGGTTCACGTGCACGGCGTGGTTGAAGTAGACGTAGTCGGGCACCTTGTGCACCTTGACCCAGCGGATCGCTTCGCCGGTCTCGACGCTCTTCTTGACGAGCGCCAGCGCGGGGCTGTCGCTCTTCACCTGGCTGTGGCAGTTCCAGCAGGTGTTGGTCGTCGGCACGTTCGAATGGCCCGACTTGTCCACGTAGTTGTGGCAATAGCGGCAATCAAGACCGAGGACCGAATCAGGACCGGCGTGGAAGGAGTGGTCGAAGGCGACGGGCTGATCCGGCGTGTATCCGACGTTCAGATACTTGTTGGTGGCGTACTCGTTGACCGCGGCGGCCACGACCACGCCGGTGATCAGGAGGCAGACGAGGACCTGGAACGGGGCGGCGTTGATCGCCCGGGAGAAGAAGTTACCGCGGGGGGCTGGGCGGTTGAGGAATTCGAGGAGCTTGCGCATCGCGTTCAGACGAAGGGATTGGCGGGTTTTTTGACCGAAGAAGCACGAAAGGCAGGAACCCTTCGCAACCCAAATTTGAGGGGTTTTAGTCGCTTTTCTATGGTTCGCTGTGGATAGCCACTATGAAAAGCTGTGAACGGGGTGTGATTATGTAATTTAAAGTGTTAAAAGACATATACTTACATAGTTTAGAATAGTTCTAAGTCATTAAAGCCTGCCCAGTGCCCTAGATGCTCGCTTCCAAACTATTAGGCCAGCCAACGGAAAACCCCAGAGGGGCTTATCCGATGGCTGGCCTAGGCTCGAAGTGACTCCGAATCAGCGGGTCAGGGACTTCGCGGCGCTTTGGACGAGATCCACGAAGCTCTTGGCCTCAAGGGAGGCGCCGCCGATCAGGCCACCATCGATATCGTGCTCGGCCAGGAGGGCGTCGGCGTTGTCGGGCTTCATCGATCCGCCGTAGAGGATACGGACGCGGGCCGCCGTCTCGGCGCCGAACTGGGTGACGAGCAGGGAGCGGATGAAAGCGTGGACTTCCTGGGCCATGGCCGGGGTGGCGGTCTTACCGGTGCCGATCGCCCAGACGGGCTCGTAAGCGATGATGACCTGTTCGGCCTTGCCCGCAGGAACGCCGGCGAGACCGAGTTCGACCTGACGCTTCACCACGTCGTTCGTGGTGCCGGCTTCGCGCTCGGAGAGCAGCTCGCCGACGCAGAGGATAGGCTTGAGTGACGCGCCGAGGGCGGCGTTGACCTTGCGGTTGATGAAGGCGTCGTCCTCGGCGAAGATCGCCCGGCGCTCGCTGTGACCGAGGATCACGTAGCCGACATGGAGATCGCGGAGCATCGCGGCCGAGACTTCGCCGGTGAAGGCACCGTTGGCCTTGTCGTGCATGTTCTGGGCGCCCACGGCGAGGTGGGTGCCTTCGGCGGCGGCGCTCACCGCGGAGAGCGCGGTGAAGGGCGGGCAGAGGACCACCTGGACGGCGGACTCGATGCCGACGGCGGCGGCGATGGCCTTGACGAGGTCGGTGCCTTCGGTGGCCGTCTTGTTCATCTTCCAGTTACCGGCGATGAGAGGAGTGCGTGTGGACATGGGAGTGGTTTGAGAGCTTGTTTTATAAGGGTCCGGAGCGGTTCAGGCCGAGAGGGCCGCGACGCCGGGGAGGACCTTGCCTTCGAGGTATTCGAGGGAAGCGCCGCCGCCGGTCGAACAGTGCGAGACCTTGGTATCGACACCGAACTTCTTGGCCGCCGTGGCGGTGTCGCCGCCGCCGACGATGGTGATCGCGCCGCGTTCCGTGGCCTTGGCCACCGCGGCCGCCATGGCCTTGGAGCCGACGGCGAACTTCTCGAATTCGAAGACGCCGCACGGGCCGTTCCAGACCACCGTGCCGGCGCGGCCGATGGCGGCCTCGTACAGCTTGATGGATTCCGGACCGCAATCCATGCCTTCCCAGCCGGCGGGGATGCCGGACTGCATGGTGGCAGGCTGGGTGTTGGAATCAGGCGAGAACTTGTCGCCGCACAGGAAGTCGACCGGGAGGGTGACCTTCACGCCGCGGGCCTTGGCTTTGTCGAGCAGCTCTTGGACGATCTTGGCGCCTTCGGCGTCGTAGAGGGAGTTGCCGATCTCCATGCCGTCGCAGACCTTGCGGAAGGTGTAGGCCATGCCGCCGCCGATGATGATCTCGTCGGCCTTCTCGATGAGGTTGCGGATGAGGGGGATCTTGTCGGCGATCTTGGCGCCGCCGAGGATGGCGAGGAGCGGGCGCTGCGGGTTGTTGAGCACGGTGTCGAAGGCCTTGAGCTCGGCTTCGAGGAGGTAACCGGCGGCCTTGCGGGGCAGGTTGACGCCGACCATCGAGGAGTGGGCGCGGTGGGCGGTGCCGAAGGCGTCGTTCACGTAGACGTCGCCCAGACGCGAGAGAGAGGCCCTGAATTCGGCCACTTTAGCGGGGTCGGCCTTCTGGCTGGTGCCGTCCTCGAGCTTCACTTTGCCCTCTTCTTCGATGTGGAAACGGAGGTTTTCGAGGAGCAGGACCTCGCCCGGCTGGAGGGCCTTGGCGGCGGCTTCGGCCTCGGCGCCCACGCAGGCGGCGACGAACTTCACCGGCTTGCCGAGGAGCTTCTCGAGCTCGGCGGCGACGGGGCGAAGGGAGAACTTCTCGACGACCTTGCCGTCCGGACGACCGAGGTGGGACATCAGCACCAGGGAGGCGCCGCCTTCGAGCAGGAACTTGATCGTCGGCAGGGCCGCGGCGATACGCTGGGTATTCGTGATGGCGCCGGTCTTCTTGTCCTGGGGGACGTTGAAGTCGACACGGACGAGGACACGCTGGCCTTTGACGGAGCCGAGTTCGCGGAGGGTAGGAGCAGGCATGGTGGTGAAAGGCTGCAGAGAAAGGCGTAAGCCGAGGGGTGGGAAGAACAAACCGCCCGAGGCCTCGCAAACCCTCATCAGCACCCTCCCCCGCCCCGCCAAGAGCCCAAAACAAGACAGGCGACCCGGGTGGGCCGCCTGTCGCGGAGGAAACTAAGCCTGGCTTAGAGCTTGGCCGTGACCTTACCCAGGAGCTCGACGACGCGGTTGGAGTAGCCCCACTCGTTGTCGTACCAGCTGATGAGCTTGAAGAAGTTCTTGTTCAGCTCGATCGAGGAGCCGGCGTCGAAGATCGACGAGCTCTTGTCGTGGATGAAGTCGGAGGAGACCACTTCTTCGTCGGTGTAGGCCAGGATGCCCTTCATGTAGGTCTCGGACGCCTTCTTGAGGGCGGCCTTGATCTCGGCGAGGGAGGTGTCCTTGGTGGTCTTGACGGTGAGGTCGACGACCGAGACGGTCGGGGTCGGCACGCGGAAGGCCATGCCGGTCAGCTTACCCTTCACTTCCGGGAGGACGAGGGCGACGGCGCGGGCGGCGCCGGTGGCGGACGGGATGATGTTGATCGCGGCGGAACGGCCACCCTTCCAGTCCTTCTTGGACGGACCGTCGACGGTCTTCTGGGTGGCGGTGTAGGCGTGGACGGTGGTCATCAGGCCTTCGGCGACGCCGAAACCTTCCTTCAGCAGCACGTGGACGAGCGGCGCGAGGCAGTTCGTGGTGCAGGAGGCGTTGGAGATGATGTGGTGGTTGGCCGCGTCGTATTTGTCGTCGTTGACGCCGATGACGACGGTGATGTCCTCATCCTTCGCCGGGGCGGAGATGATGACCTTCTTGGCGCCGGCTTCGAGGTGACCCTTGGCCTTGGCGGCTTCGGTGAAGAGACCGGTGGACTCGATGACGACCTGGACGCCGAGGGCCTTCCAGGGGAGTTCGGCCGGGGTGCGGGCGGAAACCACGAGGATTTCCTTACCGTTCACGACGAGGACGTCGTCTTCAGCCTTGTCCGGGGAGGACTTCTTGGAGCTGACGGTGCCGTTGAAGCGACCCTGGGTGGAGTCATACTTCAGGAGGTAGGCGAGGTTGTCCGCGGGGACGATGTCGCCGACGGCGACGACGTCGAAGGTCGTGCCGAGGTGGCCCTGTTCGACGAGGGCGCGGAAGACGAGACGGCCGATGCGGCCGAATCCGTTGATAGCTACTTTGGTGGCCATGGTATGGTGTGTGAGAAAGGAAAGAGGACGGACGTGAAAGGGATGAAAAAGGCCCTGCCGCCCCGCATTGGCAAGCGAGAATGCGAATCAGGCCCCGGCGGACCAGACGGCGGCGCCTAAAGGCGGCAGGATGACGTAATCCCCCTCGATCCTCGGCACGGGACCAGGGGCATGCAGGCAGGAGGGAAACGGCGAGACGACCACGGGCGTCCAATCCCCGGTCCGCGGCAGGACGAGGGTCACCTCGCGGTCATGCGGATTGCAGGCCATGAGCACCCGGGCGGAGCCGAGCTGGCCGTCGGCATTCAGCACGGCGACGAAGGCTTCCCCGCCCTGCTGATGGGTGACCTGCATCCAACCCGGCGACACGGCCAGGCGGGGACGCAGGCCCGTGCCGGCGGCCGAAAGGCGGAAGCCGATCAGGCGGGCGACGAATTCGTGCTCGGACCGGAAACGTTCGATGCGGACCGGATCGAGGCGGTTCAGGTCGCCCCGGCGCCAGGTGTTGCCGACGCCGCGCTTGGTCGCGAGGAAATCCTGGCCGGCGCAGAGCATCGGCACGCCCGCGGAGCAGAGCAGGATCACGTGCATGAGGCGCGTGCGCAGGATGTCGTGAGGCGCCGGATCAAGGGCGTCGCCGCCGGCGCGCTCGGTGATCCGGTCCAACCACGCCATGTCGTCGTGCGACTGCGCGTAACGCAGGCGCGCGGACGGACGGAACGCGCACGCCGCGACGTGATGGAGCAGGTCCGCGGCCTTGGCGTGCCCGCGCACATAGGCCGGCAAGAACTCGCGGAACGCGTCATCCCAGCTCGTCCAACTCGTGTGATCGAGGTCGCGCGCGGTGTGCCCGCGGAAGCTCCACGGTTCGGCGATCAGGATCTTATGCGGGGCACGGAAACGGAAATCAGCCTCGATCTCGCGCAGCAGCGGCGTGCCCAAGAGCTCCGCGAGGTCGAGCCGGACGCCGTCGACGCCGAGCACCTCGGTCCAGTGACGGAGCGCGGCGTGGACGAGACGCTTGAACATCGGCGCCTCGGCGCGGACATCATTACCGCAGCCGCTCCAGTTGGTGAGTCTGCCCTGCGGGTCGACGCGGTAGTAATACGGAGCGTCGATGGCTCCCAATCCGTTGGGCGCACCGAAGTGGTTCAGCACGACATCCATGATGACGGCGAGGCCGGCCTCATGGCAGGCGCGTACGAGATCCCGGAACTCCTCCATCGCGACGGCGCCCGGCGCCGAAGCGTAGGAGTTCGCGACGCCGAACGCGTTCACGGGCATGTAGCCCCAGTGATATTCATCGACCGCGGCATGCTCGAACTCAGCGCACGGCAGCAGCTCCAAAGCGTTGACGCCGAGCGCGCGCAGGTAGTTGCCCTTGGAGCGCACATAGCGGGCGAGTTCGCGATAACCGCCGGCGGTCGGCCCTCCGTCGGCGAGGCCGAGCAGGTCGCGCAGATGGCCTTCGAGGATCACGAGATCTTCGACCGCCGGCGGAACGAAGCCGTCATCGAAGGGCAGCAGCGCTTCGGGTCCGATCACGAGGCCCGCGGCCTGCCGGGGGCCGACGACGGCACGGGCCCACGGGTCGACGATGTGCGCGCCGCCGAAACGTTCGCCGGTGTCGTCCTCTGATGCGGCGACCTGCAGCCAGTAATGGGCGCCGCTGAGATTCTCCGGCCAAGCAGCCGACCACGCGCCCTGCCCTTCGGGCTTGAGCGTCAGCGGATGCGCGGCTCCGCCGGCCGCGTGTCGCCAGATGACTTCGACCGAGCGAGCACGGGGCGCGAAGACGCGGAAGGTGGTGGCATGCGCGCCGACGGTCGCACCGAAGCCCCCCGCGGGCTCAAGGACATCCAGCGGCTCCGATGCCAGGATATCACCGAGCTCGAGGAGTTCCGGCGTCTCGTAAACCATGCGGACCGGCACGGCGGCCGGATCGACGTCGGTCGCATGGAAGCGGAAGACATGGCGGTCGGTGCGCCGACGGGAGACGACGAGGTTGCGGTGATTGCCGTCGTCGCGGCGGACGTTGTCGGCGTCGTGCGGCGGCTCGACCCAACGGTCGCCGGCGCGCAGGAACTTGAAGATGGTCTCGTCCGCTTCGCCGAGGACCTCGGCGAGATCCGCGGCGAGTTCGAAGCCCTCGGCGCCCGCCACGCAGACCGGACGTAGCTGCCAGCGCTCCATGTCGACGGCACGGCCCCAGTCATTGAAGGGTCCGACCACGCTGACGGAACCTTCCGCGGCCTCCGGACAAAGCGCCTTCCAGAAGAAGAAGTGGACTCGCTCGGCCTCGATCCAATGGCCCGAGCGCAAAGCCCAGGCGCGGACGTCGGCCGGCTCGAGCAAGGTCAGCCGCGCGGGCGGGTTCAGCGAGAGCGGCGGCAAACCCGGACCGGCCCAATCGCGCGTGAGCGCGACCAACCCGGAGACCTTCGTCTCCCAGCGGGCGCTGGCCAATTCACGCGTCATCGCCTCAAGAGGAACGGCGGAAAAATAAATTGGCGAGCAAAAGCGGGCTTCCCTCCCGGCCGTCGTCCGCCCACGATGCGCACGTGGATATCAGCGTACTAGTGAGCGACTGGGATGGTCACCGCCTCCTGGATTCCGGCGACGGCTTCAAGCTGGAGGAGATCGGCGGCGTCCGCATGATCCGGAGCGAACCCAAGGCCTGGTGGAGCAAGTCCCTGCCGGCCGCCGAGTGGGCCCGCGCCGTCGCCGAACATGAAGAAGGCGGCCGCGAAGGCCGCTGGAAGCTGAAGGGCAACTGCCCGAAGGAATGGGAGACCAAGCTGGGCAAGCTCCGCTTCCAGCTGCGGTTCATGGACAATTCCAAGCAGTTCGGTGTCTTCGCCGAACAATCGCCGCACTGGAAGTGGGTCGCCGAGCGCCCGCAGAAACTCGAACCACGCCCCCGCCTGCTCAACCTCTTCGGTTACACCGGCGCGGCTTCGCTCGGGGCCGCCCAAGCGGGCTGGCACGTCACCCACGTCGACGCCTCCAAGCCCGCCGTGGCCTGGGGCCGTCGCAACCAGGAGCTCTCCGGCATGGCCCAGGAGCCGATCCGCTGGATCATCGAGGACGCGATGACGTTCGTGAAGCGCGAGGTCAAACGCGGCAACCAGTATGAGGCCATCATGCTCGACCCGCCCGCCTTCGGCCGCGGCCCGACCGGCGAATTCTGGAAGGTCGAACGCGACCTCGCCCCCCTGCTCCGCGCCTGCCGCGAACTGCTCTCTCCGCAGGCGCAGTTCATGATCCTGACGGTCTACACCATCGACGCCTCTTCCATCCTGTGCCACAATCTGCTCGAAGATGTCACCCGTGGCCTGGGCGGTCAGGTCGACATCGGCGAACTGGCCCTGAAACAGGAAAACAATGGCCGCTTGCTCCCCCTGTCGCTCTGGGGCCGCTGGACTGCTGCCAAGAAGGCCTGAGCCGGCCGGCCGCCTTCAATCTGGGCGGTTTGCTTTAATTGGTTTCCAAACCATAGGTTAACGCATCTAAATGCACGCGTGAGCCTAGTCCCTGACCAAGCTACTTTCCGCCAGTTGGCCCAGCAGTCCGACCTCATCCCGGTATGTCTGGACCTGATGGCCGACCTGGAGACCCCGGTCTCGGTCTACGCCCGCCTCCGCGCCCTCGGCTCCCCGTTCCTCTTCGAGTCGGTAACGGGCGGCGATAAGCTCGGTCGCTACAGCTTCTGCGGTGCCGCCCCGGCGATGACCCTGACCTGCTGGGAGGACCGCACGGAGATCGTCCGTCGTGACGGCACCAAGGAGACCTTACCCACGCCGGCGGATCCGCTTTCGCTGGTGAAGAAGGAACTCTCCGGCCTGCGCGTGGCCAAAGTGCCCGGCCTGCCCCCGTTCGTCGGCGGCATGGTCGGCATGGTCGGCTACGAATACGTCCACCGCATCGAGCCGACCGTCCCCAAGCCCGCCAAGGATCCGGCCGGCACACCCCTGCTCCACTTCATGCTGGTCGACCGCGTCGTCGCCTTCGATAACGCCCGCCAGACCCTGCGCCTCATCGTCAACGCCCGCGTGAAGTCGCCGGCCGACGCCGATGCTGCCTGGGCCGCCGCCAAACAGGAACTCGAAGCCCTGCGCGCCGTGGTGACCGGACCGCGCGCCGCCGTGGCCGCCGAACTCCCAGCCAGCGCCGAGCTCGCCACGGGCCAGGCCAACTTCAGCCAGGCCGACTTCGAAGCCGCCATCCGACGCACGCAGGAATACGTCCGCGCCGGCGACTGCGTGCAGGTCGTGCTCTCGCGCCGCACCGACGTCGCCTTCAAGGGCGACCCGCTCGACCTCTACCGCGTGCTGCGTCACGTGAACCCGTCGCCTTACATGTTCGTGCTGGAGACCGGCCGTGGCTTCGACGTCGTCGGCGCCTCGCCCGAAGTGAACGTCCGCCTCACCGGCCGCCTCTGCGAGATCCGCCCGATCGCCGGCACGCGCCCGCGCGGCGTCGACGAAGCCGCCGACCGCCAGCTCGAAGCCGAACTGCTCGCGGACCCGAAGGAACGCTCCGAGCACCTGATGCTCGTCGACCTCGCCCGCAATGACCTCGGCCGCGTCTGCTTACCCGGCTCCGTGAAGGTCCCCGACTATGCGATCGTGGAACGCTACTCCCACGTGATGCACATCGTCTCGCAGGTCGAAGGCCAGCTCGCCCCCGAGAAGGACGCGTTCGACCTCTTCCGCGCCACGTTCCCGGCCGGCACCCTTTCGGGCGCACCCAAGGTACGCGCCATGCAGGTCATCTCCGAACTCGAAGGCGAGCGCCGTGGCGTCTACGGCGGCGCCGTCGGTTACTTCGGCTTCGATGGTGGCCATGACTCCTGCATCGTCATCCGCACCGCCTCGCTCCGCGACGGCGTCGCCAGCATCCAGGCCGGCGCCGGGGTCGTCGCCGATTCCGTGCCGACTTCCGAATACGAAGAAACCATCAACAAGTCCAAGAGCGTCCTGCGCGCCCTCGGACTCGCCGCCGGCTTGCGCTCCTGAGAAGACCCCCTGTGCCCAAGTCCAAGCCCAAGAAAAGCGCCGCGCCGAAGGCCAAGCCTTCGAAGAAAGTCGCTGACAAGGCCCGGACCAAGATGCCCGTCGCCGCCAAGCCGGTGAAGGAACCGAAGAAGTTGCCGGTTCCGCCGAAGAAACCCGTCGCAGTTAGGCCCGAGCTGCCGCCGAAGAAACACGCACCCCCTGAGGCAAAGGTTCGCCCTACCCCCACCCCAACCCCTGATTCGGAGACCGATCCCACCGAACCAGGTCTGCCGTGGGAAGAGTTGTCCACGGAAGAGCGTTCGCCGATCCGTTACTACCTCGACCAGATCGGCAAGACGCCGCTGCTGACGCTCGAGCAGGAGACCGCTCTCGCGCGGCGCGTCCTCAAGGGCGACGAGGCCGCCCGCCAGCAGATGATCCAGGCCAACCTCCGCCTGGTCGTCCGCATCGCCAAGGACTACGATAACTTCGGCCTGTCGCTGATGGACCTGATCAGCGAAGGCAACTTCGGCCTCATCAAGGCCGTCGAACGTTTCGACCCCGACAAGGGCGGCAAGCTCAGCACCTACGCTTCCTGGTGGATCAAACAGGCCATCAAGCGCGCGCTGGCGACGAGCGGGAAGACGATCCGCCTGCCGGTGCACATGGTCGACCGCATCTCGCAGATGCGCCGCGTCACCAACCAGCTCGCCGCGGAACTCGGCCGCGAACCGCATAACGATGAGATCGCGATGGCGATGGAGATCCCGCTTGCGAAGGTCGTGCACATGAAGTCGGTCGCGAACCGCGCGGCCTCGCTCGACCAGCCCGTCGGCGAAGAAGGCGACGCCACCTTAGGCGACTTGGTCAAGGACGAGTCCGAGCGCACGCCTTTCGAGACGCTCCGCGGAAAATCCGACAACGACGAGATCGCCACGATGCTCGCCGCCCTCGAGCCCCGTGAGGCCGAGATCCTGACCCACCGCTTCGGCCTCAACGGCGAAAGCCCGCTCACGCTCGAAGAGGTCGGCGAACGCTTCAAACTCACCCGCGAACGCGTCCGCCAACTCCAGCAGTCCGCCCTGATGCAGCTCCGCCGCATCATGACCGAACGCCAGAAGCTGCTGACGCCGGAAGACGTCCGGAAGAACCAGCTCGCCACGGCGCGCTCCGAAGTCCTCGGGGAATTCTTCCGCTCCAAGGGCATGGGCCCGACTCCGCCCAAGGGCCGGCCGGACCGCGGAGGCCTCTGACCTGCCTGTTTTGGGGCCTACGTGGCCTCGGCGGTGGGGCGGGATTATCGCGATGCGACTCCGGTCAGCGGAAGTTATTGGGGCGGCGGCGACCGCGAGATGCGGGTCACCGTGCACGTCGAAGCCAAATAACCCGAATCATCGGGATACTCGGACAACAAAAAGGGCCCCGTTGCCGGGGCCCTTAGGTTCAGCCTCTAATCCGAAGATTAGAAGTTGTAGCGAACGGTGACGGAGGTCTCTTCGGCAACGCCGTTGGCGTCAGCGATCGAGACGGCGACCTGGTACTTCGAGTTCACGTTGTAAGCGAGCTCGTAGACGAAGGAGTTGTCGTTGGAGCCGCCTTCCTGGCCCCAGACGATGCGGCCTTCGAGACCGGCGACGATTTCGTTCAAGGAGCGGCGGGCGATGATGCCGTAGCCGTCGTTGGAGCCAACGAAGGCGGTGGCGTCGATACCGCCGACGACGTTCTTGAAGAGGTAGCCGATGGACACGCCATCTTCACCAGCGGTGTTGAGGTCGGCAGAGGCGCCAACCCAGACGTTCGAGGAGCCAACGAGGGCTTCGACCGAGAGGGAGTAGCCGTTGTCGCCAGCGGCG
>Ga0214163_1000227_pt1 | contig 26452 bp, 23 predicted proteins | sample LakMenepilimnion_2_FD_153001 | JGI IMG/M metagenome (GOLD analysis project Ga0214163, IMG submission 153001) | Freshwater microbial communities from Lake Mendota, WI - Practice 15JUN2010 epilimnion v4 | ecosystem: Environmental > Aquatic > Freshwater > Lake > Epilimnion/Euphotic zone | place... | reverse complement strand
GCTTCAGCTTTGATGTTTAATTTATTTTGTGCCATTTTTTTTCCTGTAGATAAAATTTACCATTTAATATTTTTACGAATACGATAACGTAACCAAATAGCCGTTCCATTCATCACAAGTGTGAGCATGATGATCACAGCACCCGCTGCTGCAGCGTTGATGTGAAATGCATGTTCAGGTCTTGATAGCCAGCTAAACATTTGAATTGGTAGGACCGTGAACCCTGATTGAAGCCATTCAAAAGAAATAAACGGAGCTACACTGGTTAAAGGGGCTGGCGGTAGAAATGCAATAAAGGTCAAGGCTCCTACGGTAATGATTGGCGCTGTTTCACCTAGGGCTCTTGCCATACCTATAATAATACCTGTGAGGATGCCGCCAAATGAATATTGAATCACGTGGTGTAAAACAACCTGCCATTTTGTGGCCCCGACAGCATAAGCCCCCTCGCGGATAGCAACAGGAATTGATCGAATGGCTTCACGTGTGGATACTATTACGATAGGTAACATTAAAAGACCAAGCGTTAGCCCAGCTGTGACAATCGTTTGACCAAGATGGAATGTGTATACAAATAATCCAAGAGCCAACAAGCCATAGATGATAGAAGGCACCCCTGCGAGATTGGCGACATTGATTTCAACAATGTCAGTGAACCAATTTTTAGGGGCGTATTCTTCTAGATACACGCCTGCCGCAACTCCCATAGGCACTGCGGTGATGAAAGTGACTAACATAATAAGGGATGAGCCGACCCATGCCGACAAGATCCCGGCGTTTGCAGCCCGCCTTGAGGGGAAGTCGGTAAAGAACTGGTAATTTAACTTAGGGTAGCCATCCATCACAAGATCCACAAACAGAATAAGCAAGGTGAGGAGTGCGAACATGATGGCCAATAAACCAATAGATGAAAAGATAAAATCGTTGCGCTTATGCGCACGAATCATGACCCGCACTTCGTCGAGTGTTTTGGGCTTGATTAAACTGTGCTCTGTATCCACTTTGCTTTGTTCCATGAATTAATACCTCTCCGCAAATCGTTTTCTTGCCATGTGACCTAGTATATTAAATACAAAAGTAATCAGGAATAACACCATGCCGGCCGCAAAAATACTCTGATAGCCTAGGCTTCCATGGGGTAAGTCGCCCATAGCTACTTGCACAATATAAGCTGTAATTGTGGCAGCACCTTCTAATGGATTGAATGTAAAAGTAGGCTGCTGGCCAGCTGCAATGGCAACCACCATGGTTTCACCGACTGCGCGGCTGATACCTAAAATATAAGCGGCAATAATACCGGATGTGGCAGCAGGTGTTACGACACGAATCGCTGTTTGAAATTTGGTGGCACCCATTGCGTAAGAGCCTTCGCGCATATTCATGGGTACTGCTCTCATTGCGTCTTCAGCCACGGATGCAATATAGGGGATGATCATGACCCCCATGACGATACCAGGCCCTAGCATGTTAAAGGTAGGCAAATCTGGATTTATTTTTTGGAGTAATGGGGTGACAAAAAGAAGGGCGAAGTAACCAAAGACGACTGTAGGGACCCCCACCAGAAGTTCCAATACAGGCTTAACACTCTCGCGTATTTTGTGAGTTGCAAACTCAGAAAGGTAGATTGCTGCAATCGTTCCAATCGGAATCGCGATACTAAGTGCGACAAAAGATGTAGTGAGTGTCCCTGACACAAGGGGAAGAATGCCGTAGTGCGCATCTTCAAAGAGAGGGCTCCATTGCTTACTCGTTAAGAATTCGATAATACTGACCTCTTTAAAAAACCCTGAGGCTTCCGTGACTAAGACATAAACAATACCTATGGTAATAAAGGTAGCAGCAAGAGCTGCAAACATCAGAATAATTTCGATGACGCGTTCAACAAAGTTTCGCTTAATATTCTTAGCAAGTCTTTTACTAATCGGCGGGTCTTTTAATTGAGTCGTTGTCAATTTATTTTTTTCTATAATTGAGTTACTTAAAAATGATTGTAACGTTTCAAAGTTAAAAAAGGCGGCATTTATGCCGCCTTTTTTAATCGTTACTTCCTTGCTTTAAAGATCTTTCAATGCTTAGTCTTTGATGCGCTTAATAAGGTCTTCAATTTTTAAACCAACCTCAGAAGTACCATTGAAGCCTGTGCCAGCCTTTTTACTTTGCCAGTGTTTGGATACCGCTGCGTACTCAGTAGTGTTGAGTGGCACGTATTTAACTTCTTTAACGAGCTTCGGTGCATTAGCGATATAGTATTCAACAAAAGCTTTCACATCTTTATCAAAAGCACCTTTGGCACCATTCACGTATATGAATAAAGGGCGCGCCAAGGGTTGGTATGTGCCATCCATAACAGATGCTTCTGAAGGTAAAACAGCGTTCGTTTTGTCTTTAGCCACGATTGCCACAGCATTAAGCTTATCTTTATTCTCTAGGTAGTAAGCTAAACCAAAGTAAGCTAAGCCCCCTTTGTCACCTGATACACCAGTCACTAACACATTGTCGTCTTCAGACGCTGTGAAGTCAGAGCGCGATGATTTAGCACGGCCATTAATCGCTTCTGTGAAGTAGTCAAAAGTGCCTGAGTCAGCACCTGGACCAAATAATTTCATAGGTTGGTTAGGCCAAGCAGGATTCACATCTTTCCAGTTTTTGACAGAGCTACCTGATGCCCAAATTTTGTTAAGCTCAGACACAGTTATTGACTTTGCCCAGTCATTAGCTTTATTAGTGACCACTGTTAAAGCGTCGTAAGCAATAGGTAATTCAATATAAGTAATCCCGCTCTCAGCACACATATCCATTTCTTTTTTAGAAATCGGTCTCGATGCATTTGAGATCACAGTTTCACCGCGACAGAATTTTTTAAAGCCACCACCTGTGCCTGAAACACCTACAGTGACTTTAGTACCTGTTTTCTTTTGAAAGTCTTCGGCAACGGCTTCGGTGATTGGGTAAACACTAGAAGAACCGTCAATCGCAATCGTTTTATCTGCGGCGTTGATGTTGTATGAGAAAGTGAAGGTTGAAGCAACTAAAGCTGCCAAACCTAAGCTCTTGATTTTGTTATATTTCATTAAAGACTCCGAAGTTTGTTTTTAAGTTATTGAATCTGCAGTCAGTCTATGAGTTAATTGTGACATATTTATGACAGAAATTTAACTAGCCATTTAAATGTATAATTCTTTGTTTTTATAGATAAAAAGACCCATGGACGCAGAGACCCTTAACCTCATTGAGCATCGACTTAATGGATTAAATGAACGCCATCAAGCACTTAGGGGGTACCTTTGACTTTGATGTTAAAAAATCACGCTTAGATCAGATTTCAAAAGAGCTTGAAGATCCTTCTGTCTGGAATGATCAGGGCAAGAGTCAGGCCTTAGGTAAAGAAAAGCGCGAGCTCGACTTTATTATTAATGGGCTCACCGATCTTGCAACAAACCTCAAGGATCAGTGCGAGTTATTTGAGCTGGCAAGCATTGAGCATGATGACGAGACACTTAAGGTTGTTCTAGAAGAAAGCCATTCGCTCGAAAAAAATGTGGAGGCGATGGAATTCCGTCGCATGTTTTCTCATCCTATGGATGCAAACAATTGCTTCATTAATTTTCAATCAGGAAGTGGCGGCACTGAAGCGCAAGACTGGGCGAACATGCTTCTTCGCATGTATATAAGGTATGGAGAAAGAAAGGGATTTAAAGTGGAGGTGCTTGATATTTCAGACGGTGATATTGCTGGAATCAAAAGTGCGACACTCAAAATTTCAGGGGATTATGCTTTCGGGCATTTAAGAACTGAGACAGGTGTGCATCGATTGGTCAGAAAATCACCTTTTGATTCTGGCAATAGACGTCATACATCCTTTGCAAGTGTGCAGGTATACCCTGAGGTGGATGATTCCATTGAAGTGGATATCAATCCAGCAGATTTAAGAATTGATACTTTTAGAGCTTCAGGCGCTGGAGGCCAACATATCAACAAGACTGACTCAGCCGTTCGTATTACGCATATACCAACCAATACGGTTGTTCAGTGTCAGGATGATAGATCACAGCACCGCAATAAAGCAGAGGCTATGAATATGTTGCGAGCACAACTTTATGCATTAGAGTTAAACAAACGCAACGAAGAAAAACAAGCGCTGGAAGATGCTAAAACAGACATAGGCTGGGGACATCAAATTAGAAGTTACGTGCTCGATCAATCGCGCATTAAAGATTTACGAACCAATGTTGAAGTAGGCAATACACAAGGTGTCCTTGATGGCGACCTTGATCCATTTATTAGCGAAAGCTTAAAGCAGGGAGTGTAAAAATTGGCAGAAGAAAATCAACCGATAGAGCAAAATGAAAATCACGTCATATTAGAGCGACGTGAAAAATTAAAAAAAATGAGAGAGACTGGCGTCGCATTTCCAAACGACTTCAAGCCTCAACATTTTGCAAAAACGATTCATGAGGAGTTTGGTGCGTTAGAAAACGATACGCTCGAACCTAAAGCTGTTGAAGTAATTGTGGCAGGACGCATGATGTTAAAGCGTGTCATGGGTAAAGCAAGTTTCGCAACACTTCAAGATGGTTCAGGGCGCATCCAACTTTTTATCTCAAAAGAAAATATAAAGAGTGATGATGCAGAAATTATTTATGAAAATTTTAAACACTGGGATCTTGGAGACATTTTAGGTGTGAGTGGTGTTTTATTTAAAACTAAAACAGGTGAACTTTCTATTCGCGTGAGTCATTTAAGATTACTCACAAAATCGATTCGACCTTTGCCTGAAAAATTTCATGGACTCTCAGATCAGGAAGTGAAGTATCGTCAACGTTATGTTGATCTCATCATGAGCGATGAAACAAAACAAACATTTTTAACAAGATCAAAAATCATGAGTGGCATTCGTGCGTTCATGGTCAAGCATTGTTTTAATGAAGTGGAGACACCGATGCTTCATCCGATTCCAGGTGGTGCTGCAGCAAAACCATTTATCACTCACCACAATGCGCTCGATATGCAAATGTATATGCGTATCGCACCTGAACTTTATTTAAAAAGATTAGTGGTCGGTGGATTTGATCGTGTGTTTGAAATCAATCGTAACTTTAGAAATGAGGGATTGAGTGTAAGACATAATCCTGAGTTCACGATGATGGAATTTTATGCAGCGTATACAGATTACAACTGGCTTATGACATTCACAGAAGATTGCATTCGTGATGCAGCAATGATCTCTTTAGGAAAAACAACAATCGAATATCAAGGTCGTGAAATTAATTTCACAGATCCATTTGAGCGACTGACTATTGTGGGCGCAATAAAAAAATACGCACCACAATTCACCGACGCACAACTCAATGATGAAAATTTTTTACGCGAAGAACTTTTAAAATATGATCACAAAGCTTTTGATCATGCAGGTCTCGGCGCATTACAACTAGCTCTCTTTGAGGCAACGGCCGAATCGCAACTTTGGAATCCTACCTATATTATTGACTATCCAGTTGAGGTCTCACCACTGGCTCGAGCGTCGGATAAGAATAAGGACATCACAGAGCGTTTCGAACTCTTCATCGCAGGTCGTGAAATTGCAAATGGTTTTTCTGAATTGAATGACTCAGAAGATCAAGCTCAACGTTTCCATCACCAAGCTAAAGCGAAAGAAGCGGGAGACCACGAAGCGATGTTTTATGATGCTGATTTTATTCGAGCGCTTGAATATGGTATGCCACCCACCGGTGGGTGTGGTATAGGGATTGATCGACTCGTGATGCTTCTCACAGACAGTCCTTCGATTCGTGATGTCATCTTATTCCCGCACATGCGACCTGAGGTAAATTAATAGCTCCATTTTTTATTATCAGTCGCTTAGAAAACATTCTATCGATTAAGATTCATTGCAGTTTAGAATTTTTTTTAGATCAGATTGAATCAATCAATCATTTTTTCTGGATAAAGTGTTGCTTCCTTAATCCTGATGCAAGATGGACGCATTCAAAAATGAGGTTTACTTCTCGTTGGTATGACTGAGCCAATCGGAATTGAGCTAGTTCACATCTTATACAATCTCGCTAGACAAAATCAAATGTGATCAGAGTTATTTTCCTAGATAAAATCAAATCATATTTTAGTTCTCATATAAATTTCATTACCCTGTAGCGCTTTAATGTGCCTTCATATGACTTTCACAGGTCGTCGTTGTTTTTTTACAACAAAAAATAAACATACCTTTAATAAATGTAATCAAATATTGTTTTGTCATATAAGTGTCATATTGACTATGTAAAGTTCATCCATCTTAAAAAATAATATTTTCAAGAAAACTTTAATACTTTTTAAAAGGGGTGATAAATGCAATTTATTCAAAAAAAATTAGTCGCTGCAGTCTCTGGCGCTGTTTTACTTATGGCAGGCCAATTGGTTTTAGCGGATAGTACGAATGATATTGTTGAGGCGCTAATATCGAAAGGCATCTTGACGGAAGAAGAAGGGAAGCTCTTAACTAAAGGCCACAAAGGAGAGGTGGAGTCAGAGCGGAAAAAACGAGAGAAAGATTGGACAAGCCATATCAAGCTTAACGGTTATGTGCAAAATCGCGTGACAACAATGATGGGTGGAGATGATGGTGCTGTGTTGTGGCCAGACCCATCCGTAGGTGACGATGATTCTGGCGGAGGTGGTCAAAACTTCCGTATTCGCCGTGCTCGTATCATTTTCTCAGGTAATGTGGGCGATCATTTAGGCTTCTATATTCAGCCAGACTTTGCCAGCTCTGCAGGTTCTGTATCAGGACTGCCTTCGAATGCTGGAGTAAGTCCATCTAACAACGTAGCTCAGCTGCGTGATGCTTATGGTGATATTTTTATTGATAAAGAAAAAGTGCATCGTATTCGTGTAGGTCAGTCTAAAGTGCCTTTCGGTTATGAGAACTTGCAATCATCTTCAAATCGTTTAGCACTTGACCGTGTGGATGCATTGAACTCTGCTGTTCGTGATGAGCGAGACACAGGTGCTTTTTACTACTACACACCAAAAAATGTACAAGAAATGTTTAAAGAAATTGCAGACCAGGGTTTCAAACACACAGGTAACTACGGTATGTTCGCCTTTGGTGCTTATATGGGTCAAGGTGCAAATCAGAATGATTTGAATGATAACTACCATGTTGTCTCTCGTTTTACCTATCCATGGAAAACAGAATCTAATCAAATATTTGAAGCAGGTATTCAGGCTTATAAAGGTAAGTTTGTAAGATCGTCTGGTACTTATTTCAGAGAGGGTGGTAACGCATTTAATGCAACATTAGCAAACACATTAATAAGCGGTGGTAATGCCTCACCTGTCGGCGGTGTAGGTGCATCCTCTAATCTTGGAACGCCTGGAAGTGTTGCAAGACCTTATATAGATCCAGAATATCGAAAAAATGGTTCTTCTACTAACGGTGAGTTTGATGATGAGCGTCTTGCTGTCAGTTTTAGAATGTATCCGCAGCCTTGGGGCTTGGAAGCAGAGTGGAACTGGGGAACATCACCAGGCTTAGACGTCAATGCGGTCAATGATAAAGGTCTGAGAACGGGCGCCATTAAGAATGGTTCTCTCCATGGCGGTTACATACAAAGCTCGTATTTTGCTAAAGACGTGAAGATTTTTGATACCAATGTTGGTACTTTGATCCCGTTTATTAAATGGCAATATTATGACGGTTATAATAAAGCTGAAATCAATGCACCGAAAAACAATGTGAATGATTGGGAGATTGGTACCGAATGGCAAATTGCGCCAGAAGTTGAGTTGGCAATGGTTTATCACAAAATGAAGCGTACTAACATGACCACTGGTGGTGAGTTTAATGCTTTGAACGGTTCCTACAAGACATTTGATGCAGAAGCTTTAAGAGTTCAGTTGCAATACAACTTCTTCTAAAAAATTTCAAATCCCTCTTTTTTAGCCACCTTGGATACTCAAGGTGGTTTTTTTATTTAAATCTCGCCTTAGCCAAAGCCTGTTTTTCAGTTCTAACACGTCAGCAGCTTTTGCTTTTTTTGTCTAAATCGTTCACTAGTTAAAGCACCCGAAGTCCTGCTTTAGTCTGATTTAAGGCATTGCACGTCAAGGCCTTGATTAAAACCGTGCCTTCTTAGGGGTGAACTGGGCTTTTGCGCCAGAATTTAAATTGGAAGCAGGCTATTTGAATCAGTATGTCAATACTCAAAATAACGATCTTTCTAATCACGTGCTATCGGGCACCATCAATCTTTCGTTTTAGTTTTCATCTCATTTTAAAAAGCCTTGCGCTTTTTTATATCTCAACTTTGTCATCGCACTCAGTAGTTGTAAGTCACGTATGGCAATGGACTTAAAATTATTGCACTGATTTGCATCAGTGATGCACCATTAACATGCGCATCAGTACCTTTAAATTTAACGTCTTCTTAACTTTTTTAGCATCTAACACTCCCGCATTGAGCACTGAATGGGCTTGCCAAGACATTCGTGACAGTTGGCATAGTAATTGCTTACATAGTAAGTAAGAGCAGCAGCGTAAGTTTTTTAAATACCTTGTTGCATATCTTTAAGCTTACTTAGTAGGAGCGCATTATGAATAAAAAGGTCTGGGTTTTATTATGTTCCACATTGCTTAACTTTTATTTGTTCAATGAAGCGCTAGCGATACCTCAAGACAGTCTGTTGCACGCATTAAACGCGCAGGTGTTACGTGTGCAGGTTAAACACAACAATGGAAGCAATGGCTTGGGCTCAGCGGTGGTGATTGCCAAAGACCAAGTCATCACTAATTGCCATGTCGTTACTGACGCTAAGAATATAAAGGTACTGGCTCATGGTGAAGCGCTAGTAGCCACCGCAATCAAACCAGATTGGTATCATGATTTATGCATTCTGACAGTGGAAAACCTTGAGGCACCGATTGCAAAAATGGGTGCCAGCAAACATTTAAATTACGACACCCCGATATTTACAGTGGGTTACCCTGATACAACATCACAGCCAATCAATACCTTTGGCGCAGTGAAAGGGCTTTTTCCGATGGATGATGGCTTCATTATTCGTGCAACAAGCACTTTCAAATTGGGGGCCAGTGGCGGGGGTATGTTTGACGAAGCGGGCCACCTCGTAGGTATTATTACTTTAAAAAGTCGCGGTGGTGAAATCCATTACTTCTATATGCCTGTGGAGTGGGTTCAGGCTTTGATGAATAAACCAGCACAAATACTGGGTACACCCAATGAAAAGCCATTCTGGGCGATGGCAAGCGAAAAGCGTCCCTTCTTCATGCAGGTGGTGCAACCTTATGTAGCGCATGACTGGCATGCATTAATGAATATTTCCGACGCATGGGTAAAACACGAGCCTCATACAGCGGCGTCTTGGTTTTATTTAGCAATCGCTGAGTTTGAAACCAAGCGCTATGATAAAGCTGAGGAGCACTTCCAAAAGGCACTGACACTTCACCATAGCAATGAAGAGATCATTGCATACTTAAATAAGCTTTCTGAAAAAACTGCTGGTCTGAACGACAAGCCTAATCAAGTGGCCTTGTTAAGCCATTGATGCCATGTTGAATGTGGCCATAGGCTTGTGACGATTTTTATATTACTCACTGAGTGAAGGTGAGTGAGGTATAGGCTTGATTTCTTTATTAAGCACTTTGAGTTGACGGTACAAGACCCGTGTTTCAAGGAGATTCCACACACGTAGCATGGCCTCAATGGTATCGAAGGGCTTGGTTAAAAAATCTTTCGCACCCAGTGCGAGGGCTTTTCTTTTAGCGACGATTGTGGCATCCGCCGTTAACACCAATACCGGCAGGTACTCATCTTTAGGAATATGGCGGGATAAGATTTCTAATAAAGCGTAGCCATCAAGCTCTGGCATCATTAAATCTAGCAGAATCAAATCAGGCTGAAAGGCTATAAATAAATCCAGTGCGCGTGTAGAGTCAGAGGTGCTAATAATCTGATGAAAACCTTCTCTCGTCAGCAAGTCTTCTAATAGCTTTAAATTAGCCTCAGCATCATCTACGATTAAAATTTTGGTATTTAAAATATCGGTTTCGTTCATTTGTTTTTTTCCTGTGCTCGTATGAGCTCTCTAACTTTTTTACTAAAAACTGCAACATCTAATGGCTTCGTCATATAATACGCAACGCCAGCCGCTTGCAAGCGCTCCATGGTTTCAGGTAATGCATCTGCACTTAAAATCATCATTGGAATGTGATGGAGCTCTGGTTTCGATTTCACATAACTCACGAGATCCTCCCCAGAGCCATCTGGTAAGTTAAGGTCGATCAACAGTAATGAAGGGACTATATCCTTCAAGAATCGTTTGGCGTCTTTGATTGTGGCTGCGCTGTGAATACGTAAATCCTGCTGACGCTGAATAATTGCTTCAACCAATGCACGGTTACTGACATTATCCTCAACGTAAAGAATTGAGCTATTGTTGGATAACTTTAAAGATTGTTTGTCTTGGACGTCCTGGTTTAATGGGTTGGGCGTATGATTCGGACTGCATGCTGGAATTTCAATCCAGAACAAACTTTTATCTTTAGCTACATTAATGTTGCCATTCATTGCCAGCATAATCTGCTTGGAGACCGCTAAGCCAAGACCTGTCCCTTCAATTTTAGTATTCTCGGCACCCAATCTGTCAAAGGGCGTGAATAATCTTTCTTTTAATTCGGCCGGAATACCAGGTCCGCTATCTTGCACTTCAATCACAATGCGATCTTGATTCTGATAGGCATTCAATTCTACCGTAGAGTTAACTGGCCCATATTTCAGGGCGTTAGAGAGTAAATTTAATATCACTTGTAAAAGTTTTTGTCGATTTGTTTTGGCCCACAGGTTCGGGGCAATGTTACATTTAATCCCTATGTCACGGATTTTACCTATAGGCGAGATATAGTGTATTGCTTCTTCCAATAACGCATTGATTGGAGTCGCCGTTAACTCCAAAGAAGTTTCGCCTGACTCAATACGGGCAATTTCGAGCACTTCATTAATAAGTTTGAGTAAGTGTTGCCCAGCGCCTTTAATCAAGGTGACACTATCACGCTGTTTACCCGGGAGTAAGTCCTGCTCTAATAGCTGGGCAAATCCTAGAATAGCATTGAGCGGGGTTCTGAGTTCGTGACTCGTTCTAGATAAAAACATACTTTTTGAGGCGCTGGCTTCTTCTGCTTCCTGCCTTGCTTGCTGAGCGTTGTTAATATTTTTTGCGAGCAATTGAGAGGCTTGCTCCAGCTCATCTGATAACTGCCCCAGCTCATCCCTGCTGCTCGAGGGCTTGACCAGTGCTTCTGCATGGGCTAAATGAGTTGCGTTATCTCGAAGCAGGCGCACACGGTTAACAATAGTACGAGAAAATATCCATACGGCTATGAGCGAACCCATAATGCCTGCAATCGCGGCTATAAGTGTCACGGTAATATTTTGCTGACGTTGTAAAAATATTTCTTGCTGATCCTGCTCAACCAGAGCCGCTTCTTGAGTATTGAGCGCCTCGATTTCTTCTCTCAACTTGTCCAACGAAGCTACTTGGGATTTAAATTGTACAATTAATTGATCAGAGACAATCGCTGTTTCATGATTAGAAAGAGCCTTTAAATCTGCTAGGTTTTTAGTGACTAGAGGCACGATTAAAGATAGCCGCTGCTTTTGCTGATCGTTTTCGAGTCGTTGCTCCAAGGTAGTGATAATTTTCGGCAGTATCTTTTCTGCTTCAAAAAAGATACCTAGAAAGTGTTTGTCACCGGTCAGTAAGAAATCTCTTACTCCAGTAGAGGCTTCCAGTAGCTGCGTATGAACGGTTTGAATGTCACGCTGATTTTGCAAAGCACGTTTAAGCTGGTTTTCGAGCTTAGTAGATTCTATCTCGCGCATGAAGAGTGAAGCCAAGGAAGCCAATAATACGGCGAGGGGGAGCGCAATCACAAATACACCCTTAAAGCCTAATGGTAAATTCTGCCACGACTGTTCAAGCCAGCGTGCCGGTCGAATTTTTTTTATTTTAGCGTTTGCAGTTTGATTATTCATCGTTAAGACTTAATCTATGAACATGCATATTTAAAAGAATATTGAAGTTTAAGATTTATAACCTAGTTCAACAGCTTTGACTGCAGCCTGTGTTCTGTCTTTGACACCAAGTTTATTGAGTACACGTTCCACATGTGTTTTAACAGTCCCAGATGCAATACCTAGTTTATGACCTAATTCTTTATTACTTAAACCCGATGGTAAGAGCGCGAAGATTTCTCGCTCCCGAGGAGTGAGTGACTCCAGAATAGATTGATCTAACTCGCTACGAGCTAACCCCTGATGTTGAGAGATTGCAAGAGCAACTAAGCCAGATACAGCATGCAGAGACTCTGTTTCAGCATGACTGAGCGTAAGTTTTTTGCCTGACAATCCAATCACCCCTTTACCATGCTGTCCTAACGCAATAGGTATCAGACACTCATGATGAAGCGGGTCTAGATGCGTCCATAATTGCGTTTTTTTGTTTTCATAAAGTGTAAATTGCACCGGGTTTTTCAGCATTTGCGCCAGTATACCCATCATGGGGATTCTGGCGCCCACAGGTAGCGTTTGACCAATTTGAGTATAGATAACTAGTTTGCCCATATTTTCGATGGCGAGGACTCCTTGCTGCGCTGAGAGTAAGTTACATAAGGAGTGTAGTAATTTGGATGCCGTGTTTGCGTTCCATCCGTGCACAAATAGTTGTTGGCCAAGCTCCAGAAAAAGACGTACATGTGATTCACTTGATTGTGTCTCTTTCAGGCTTTGCCTGAACGCACGGGCACTCGCAAGCTTCGTGGGATTTTCTTGTAGTTCATTTGGCATACGCCGATCAGTATACACCGTTCTACCTATTTCGGTAGATTTTTCCTTGACTAAGACCACGCATAATGCATTCCAGTAACAAAGGCATTAAAACAAACAAAGATTAAAATTAATGAGGAGATTATGATGAAAACTTTAAATATCGCAGCCATTATTTCTACAGCAGTTTTATTAGGCGCTGGTGCAGCGGATGCTGCAGACGCTTTCCAGAAAAATGCTTTTAACCATCACTTTATTGCTAAACGTCCATATCAGCAAGTCGTGGTTAATAACACACAGCAAAGAGATCAGCAGTGGGAAGGCGCAACATTGATTGCGAACCCAGAAAGCACTGATGAAGCTACTTTGAGTCATCAAACCAAATTACGTTTAAACATGTTAAGTAAACGCCCATATTAAAAATTAAAATCAATTCACAAAAGGAAAATATTATGAAAACCAAAAACCTAATCACCGTATTATCAGCTGGCATATTATTAGCAGCAGCTAGCGTATATGCAGATGAAAATAAAGATGTTAAATACAATATCAATAATCAAAATCTGTCAAAACGACCATATGTTGAATCTAAAAAAGATAATTTTGAAGGTGCAACATTAATCCAAGAGCAAGTGGAAGAAGACAAAAAACATAAACCCATGCGTCTTCATATGCTCGGTAGACAACCGTATGCCGTGAAAAATTCAGAGTAATAAAACTGTAATATTATTTTAGTATGATGGTTCTGTCGGTCTTTCGATCGGCAGAACTTTTATTTATGGGTGATGTATGATGCATGCGACCATTCAGTGTTTGGTATAGAAGGCAATATAAAAATAATAAGGAGTTTGAATAGACATGCAATTATTTAAAGAATTTAAAAGTGATTTACCGGCGAGTATTGTTGTATTTTTTGTAGCATTGCCGTTATGTCTTGGTATTGCTCTGGCATCAGGCGCCCCACTTTTTTCTGGCGTTATTGCGGGGGTAGTAGGTGGCGTTGTCGTTGGGATGATGAGTGGTTCTCAGCTTGGTGTAAGCGGACCTGCAGCCGGTCTAGCAGTAATTGTTTTAACTGCGATTGCTACATTAGGCTCATTCGAAGCATTCTTGTTTGCCGTGGTATTAGCTGGTGCATTACAATATTTACTTGGCTTTTTTAAAGCAGGCTTTATAGCATATTTTGTGCCTTCGTCAGTCATCAAGGGCATGCTTACCGGTATTGGCCTATTGATTATTTTAAAGCAAATTCCCTATGCATTAGGTTTCATTTCTGATTTTGAAGGTAGCGAGTCTTTTGTTCAGAATGATGGCGAGAATACCTTTACCTCCATTATGAGCGCATGGAACCTGCTGACCCCGGGCGCAGTTTTAATCACAATAATATCCTTGGCTATTTTATTATTATGGGATGTTTATCTAACTAAAAAACATCGTATATTTCAGGTTCTGCAAGGCCCGATAGTCGTCGTATTGTTTGGTGTTCTCTTAAACTATCTTTTTATTCACAATATCTTAAATTTTAGTCTGGCAGAAAATCAATTGGTGCAATTGCCAGTTGCTGAAGGTTTTGCTGGTTTTGCGGGTTTATTTACCCATCCTGATTTTACGCAATGGACCAATATCGATATTTACAAAACCGCTGTTGTGATGGCGATTATTGCGAGCCTTGAAACATTACTCTGCGTTGAAGCGACAGATAAGCTAGACCCCTCACGAAGAACAACACCGACAAATCAGGAGCTAAAAGCACAAGGTATTGGTAATATACTTTCAGGACTCATCGGCGGATTACCTATTACGCAAGTGATTGTTCGTAGTTCAGCAAATATTTTATCTGGTGCAAAAACCAAGCTTTCAGCCATTATGCATGGCTTGTTTTTATTAGTCTGCGCACTAACTATTGCTAATTATCTGAACATGATTCCGCTGTCATGCCTTGCAACCATCCTAATTATGGTTGGATATAAACTCGCAAAACCCATTTTGTTTAAGCAGATGTATTCCTTAGGTTGGGAGCAGTTTGCACCGTTTGTCTTGACAGTTCTAGCAATTCTTCTGACTGACTTACTAACTGGGATTGTGATTGGTTTAGTGGTAGCGTTGTTTTTTACTTTGCATCACAGCTACAGAAATTCTTATCACCTGACAGATTCGATTTCCACTAAAAATGGGGTAGCAATCCATCATATTAAGCTGGCTGAAGAAGTATCTTTTTTCAATAAGGCTAGTATTATTCAGGCACTTGATGCGATTCCGGCCAACTCCAAAGTAATTATTGATTGTACTAAATGTCGATCTATTGCTTATGATGTCCAGGAATACATCCATGACTTTCCGCGACAAGCAAAAATCAAAAATATTTCGGTAGAAACGATTAATTTCATTCCGCCCAAATCCTTACCTGCACACTAACATCAAGAAAGAAGAGTTATGTATAAACATCCATTGATAGATAGAGACAAAATGACGCCTAAAGAGGCGATGGCAATTCTGATTGAGGGTAATCAGCGTTTTTTGAATAATTACCAAGATGATAAGAACTTTCAGAGCCTTATCCAGATTACTAAAGACAAGCAGCACCCATTTGCATCTATTTTAAGTTGTAGTGATTCTCGCGCGCCAATTGAGCTGTTGTTTGATCAGGCGCTAGGCGATATATTTAGTGTGCGGCTTGCAGGTAATATTGCGTCAGATATGGCAATAGGCAGCCTTGAATTCAGCAGCAAATACCTTGGCAGCAAGTTGATTGTAGTTATGGGTCATACGAGCTGTGGTGCAGTCAAGGCAGCCTGTGACGATTTCAAGGATGGGCATATTAGTGAAATTATTAATCTAATTAAACCGTCGATGCGACACGAGAAATCAGTATCCAATCAGGCTGAACGAAATTCTAAAAACCCAGATTTTGTTGAGAAGATTAATGTGTTGAATGTCAGACATCAAATCGATACGATTATTAAGTTGAGTGATATTGTTAATGAAATGCTTGAAGCCAACCAGATTGCTATCGTAGGTGCCATTTATGACTTAGCAACTGGCAAGGTAAATTTTCTAGAAGATACATACGTCGGTAAGTCTTGATGTGCGATGAACCTACCTGCGGGTGGCTTCATTTTTTATAGTAGTAATTTGAGAAAATAGATTTAGTCAGGTTGTTGACTTAAAAATAACCTGGGGCATGAGAAACTGCTGTGAGTGAACTAGCAAAAGAGCTAAAAAATATCAGATCACACTTTATAAGATTATTTTTCTGAAATTATCAAAGAAGTTAGTGTTTACAATAAAATTATTTCGCGAGAATTAAAAACCATATCGCCGCAGCATTGATGAGGCTAAAAAATACAGCTGCACTCCCAATATCTTTTGCTCGCTTTGCAAGTTTATGATGTTTGACCGAAATACGATCAACAGTGGCTTCAATTGACGAGTTTAATAATTCAACAATAATAATTAACAAAAGGCTGCTGATCATTAATGTTTGTTCAATAGATGTTTGACCATAGTATAAAGCGACAGGAATAAGTATGACAGTTAGGATTACTTCTTGCCTGAAAGCATCTTCATGCTTAAAAGCAGCCAAAGTACCTGCAATAGAATAACCAAAAGCGTTGATAAGGCGCTTTAAGCCAGTTTTACCTTTGTAAGGACTTTTCATAATATGTGAATTTAAAAGTTTAAAAGATAATTTTAAAGCAATCTTTATTCATTATTTAATTTAAATTAAATAATTTTTCATTAAAGCATTGCATCTAATATTAATCAGTAGCGGTCATGGAGCAAATCCATTGTAACTCTCCACAGTCATTTATTAAATTAAGTTAAGAAGTGCTTAGCGTAACGCGGGTTGATATCCTTGAGAAATAACATGGTTAGAAAATCTGCCGTATTAAAGTCTGGATCCCAGGCTGGATCACCGCAAACTTTAGCACCAATTCGCAAATAACCCTTTAATAGCGCAGGGGGCTCTACATCAAGGTCTTGATCGAGCTCATGAATAGGAAGGGGAAGTTTGGGTGTCACACGGTATTCAATACTTGACAGATATGAGGTGTTAATTTTTTTCGCTAAACTAGCCGCATAGTGACCACCGTCTCCCATCGGCACACTCGCACAACCAATCATCACTTCGTAGCCATTTTTTTTCATGTACTGAGCCAATCCGCTCCATAAAGCCATGATAACACCACCAGTGCGATAATCTTTATGCACACACGACCTACCTACCTCAACCATTTTATCTGCGAGATGGCTTATGCGATCTAAATTAAATTCCATATCTGAGTAATAAAAACCTGCTTCTCTAGCTTTGTGAGGAGGCAATACACGGTAAGTACCTATGACTTTTAATGTTTCTGTATCGCGAATAAGAAGGTGATCGCAATATTGATCAAGCACATCCTTATCTACTTTTTCATAATTTGAAGGTAAGTGAGCGCCCATCTCCTCAGCGAATACTTTGTATCTTAATTGTTGAGCTTCTCTGACTTCATTGTCGTTTTGTGCCCAAGAAATTTGTATAGCGTCTTTTTGATGCTGATGTGAGCGAGGCTGCTCTTGATCTTGTATTGATAATTTATTTAGCAAGGTTGGATCTAAAGTTAATTCGCTCATAACAAGCTCCTCTTAAAAGTTTGTACCACTGTATAAACGCAATGTTTCATTTATGTGAAGATAGCTTTAATTTTTTATGACAAAGTTTTCTTATGCCAATCAACAAGTTTTAACTTACCCTTCTCGGTTTCAACAAGTGCCGTGAGGCTCTCAACCCAGTCACCATCATTATAATAATGAATACCATCTATTTTTTTTATAGCGGCTTTATGAATATGACCACAAATCACACCATCGCATTTCCTTCGTTTAGCTTCCTTGGCCATGAGCTCCTCAAAGTTCTCCACATACTTCACGACATTCGTGATTGAATTTTTGACATAGGATGAAAATGACCAGTAATGAAACCCGTATTTATGCCTGATTGCGTTCGAGTAGTGGTTAATCCTAAGGATGACGTAATAAAGCCCATCACCAACAAATGAAAGCCATTTGGCAAAGGAGATAATGTTGTCAAACAAATCTCCGTGCGTTACCCAAAGCCTTTTACCGTCTAGTGTCGTATGAATTAAATCATTTTTAATTTCAATATCACCAAAGGTCATATTAATAAATTGGCGACCTAACTCATCGTGATTGCCAGGGATGTAAATGACTTTTGAACCCTTTCTCGCTTTACGTAAAAGCTTCTGAATCACGTCATTATGTTTTTGAGGCCAATACCAATGTTTCTTGAGCTCCCATCCATCAATGATGTCACCCACAAGATAGATAGTTTTCGCTGTGTTATTTTTAAGGAAGTCGAGAAGATATTCGGCTTTGCACTCTCTGGTGCCAAGATGTACATCGGAAATCCAGATTGCACGATAACGTTTCATATTTGTAAATTAAATATGATGAGTGTGAAAGTTTCATGACAAAACAGTGTCACAAATATGACATAGAAGATGATTAATATATGCTGATGAAAACTATAAAAATACTTCTGCATATACTTTTTGTCATCCCATTGTGTTTGTTGATTCTTATTTCCACAAAAAAGCAACAAGAAAAAATTATTCAATTTTGGTGTAAAAGGCTCCTGTCCATTTTTGAAATGAATGTTGAAGTGCAAGGGCTTGAGATATTTCTTTCCAATAAAAAACAATACTTAATTGTAGCCAACCATATTTCATGGATGGATATCATTGTTATTCAATCTATTAAACCCTCTATCTTTGTTGCAAAATCTGATGTAGCATCCTGGCCGCTTTTCGGCTGGGTAGCTCAAATGACAGGAACAATATTCATTAAGCGCGAGAAGGTATCAGATATTAAAAAAGCATTAAAGAAAATGAAGCGACGTTTAACTAAGAGATCTGTATGCATCTTTCCAGAGGGCACTTCCACGAATGGACGATATCTACTTCCATTTAAAAGTAACTTATTTCAGTCGTCCATTGACACACATAAAAGTATTTTGCCTTTGTGCCTAAGATACAAACAAAAAGGTATCTATTCAGATAAGGTCGCATTTATTGGGGATATGTCACTTGTAGATTCAATTATAAAAATTAAAAACGAAAGCGATATGAGTGTTGAAGTGGATGTGCTTCAGCCTATAAGGCCTCGGGGTAACAGAAAAGAATTGGCAGTTTATATACAAGAAATACTGCATAAGAATTTATCGCAAAATTTGTCATAAAAATTTCACAATTAGATATTAAGCTGGCTCCACATTTATTATAGTTGGGTACATGCTATGCCAAATAAGTTAAGGTTATACATGAATCATTTTCATCATGTCGATAGTCATTTATGTATTACATTCAATCGGACAAGTCATAACGTTCTCATCAGAAATTTCTTCAAAGCGATTAGCCGTTTAGGTGACGGTGTTTTTTGGTACAGCCTCATGGCTATATTGTTATGCATAGATCAAATTCATGCATTATTGCCTGTTCTTCATATGGCCACTGCAGGATTGGTAGGCACCATAATTTATAAGTGGTTGAAAGCGAAAACTTTACGTTCTCGTCCTTTTAATATTTATCAGCAAATTTCTTTAAGAAGCATACCCTTGGATCAGTTTAGCTTTCCTTCAGGCCACACATTGCATGCGGTGATATTTACACTCGTTGCTATTCATTATTATCCAATGCTTTCTATCGGCTTAATTCCATTTACTGTTTTAATTGGATTATCTAGACCCATCCTAGGCCTTCATTATCCAAGTGATGTTTTGGTTGGTGCCTTGGTGGGTATTTTTATCTCACTTATTTCTTTTTCTATTATTTAAATGAACATACTTTTTATCTCAGATGTTTTCTTTCCTAGAGTCAACGGGGTATCTACCTCCATTAATACTTTTGCAACAGAATTAAAAGTACTGGGACACCAAGTCACACTGATTGCACCTTCTTATAATGATGAAGATAAACATGAGGAATGGATTGTAAGGGTGCCTTCGCATAAAATTTATTTTGACCCTGAAGATCGTTTAATGAACTTCGGTAAATTAAAAGCATTGTTACCATGGATAAGGGAACAACACTTCGATATCATTCATATCCATACACCTTTTACAGCGCATTATGTCGGCATTCATTTCGGTAAAAAATTAGACATTCCTGTAGTTGAAACCTACCATACGTTTTTCGAGGATTATTTACATCACTATCTTCCAGTTATTCCTCAGTTTATTTCTAGAAAACTTGCAAGAATAATATCAAGAAGACAATGTAATGCAGTAGACGGTATTGTCTCACCCTCTAAGCCTATGTTAGATGTATTAAAACAATACGGGATTAAAACACCTGCCGACGTCGTTGCAACAGGATTAGATGATTCAAGTTTTGCAAATGTTGATGGGGAACTCTTTCGTATCAGCCATGACATTCCAATCGGCCAGCCTATGCTTTTATTTGTAGGCCGTGTTGCGCATGAGAAAAATATTAATTTCCTACTTGAAATGCATGTCAAGCTCCTTAAAAGGCACCCTGATACTTTACTTGTTATTACAGGAGAAGGTCCGGCGGAGGAATCAATCAAGCATTCTATAAACAAATTGGGCATCACAAATAAAGTCAAAATGATTGGCTATCTTGATCGCAGTCATGAACTTATTGCCTGCTATAAAGCAGCAGATATTTTTGTATTTGCATCAAAGAGTGAAACGCAAGGCTTGGTACTTTTGGAAGCAATGGCTCAAGGGACAGCTGTCGTAGCGCTCGCAGAACTTGGTACCAAATCTATTTTAATTGAAGGTGAGGGTGTGCTTATTGCAAAAGACGACATCCATGACTTTGCCGACAAAGTGAACGCTCTTCTTTCTGATGCATCCAAACGTCAAATGATTGGCGAGAGAGGTAGACAATACGCTGAAGAAAAATGGGGTGCGGGTATTTTAGCTAAAAAAGTGGCTAAGTTTTATAAGAACACCATCAATCAAAAATCTTCTTTATCGCGATATATGGATACAAGAATTGGTAACGCCAAAGAAACAACTCAATAAAGTTCTATTTCGTATTTCCAATCAATCTTTTTCCAGTCTGACGCTTCTTTGTTGAGTCCAAATTGAATGAATGGATTTTTTTCCAACCAAACTTTAGAAATTTTTAATTTAAATCCTTTAGCACTTTGTTGCACTTTTATAAGTGGTAATACACCACTCTCTCTTTTTCTAGAGACGACATGTGCAAGTCTTAGGCAGAATAATAAATGCCAGTCGATATAACCTGCGGTCATGGGCAGTTTATTTAGCTTACCGTTGTGCCCTAGCACAAGACCAGCTAACCTTGCCTGATCTAATCGAGAAAAGCCTGGTAGGTCTGCATTAGAAATAATATAAGCTGAATGTTTTTGATAGTCAGTTCGAGATATCGCTAAACCAATTTCATGTAAGAAGGACGCCCAGGTTAGAAGCTTACGATTATTTTTTCTATCTTCATTTTTGAAGGTAGGTAATTGATCTAGAAAAAAATTTGCTGCTTCGTTGACGCTTTTAAACTGTGACTCATCTATATTGAATCGTTTGCCTAATTGCTCTATCAGGCCATGTCTCTTGTCTAGATTTTCTAATTTACCGATTGAGTTAAATAATGTTTTAAGAATACCTTTTTTCTTAGTGTGTGCTCCATTTCTAGATTGGTCATACAAATGGTGAAGTGAACCAAAAAGAAGAGCGGCTTCAGTAATTTCCATATGCTCAATACCTAACTCCTCAAAGGCTGAAATCATAATGGCAAGACCTCCGGGCAGCACAGGCTTCCGATCCGCTTTTAATCCTAATAAACTTAGTCGTTCGATATGTTTTGTTTCAAGTAAATTTTTTTTGAGCAAATCTAATCCGTGACGTGAAATGACGCCACCTGTCTCCTCAACTGGAAGATCGTGTGACTTCCCTCTCAACCCATTAAGCGCAATCAGCTCCGCAATCGCTCTTGCTGTGCCTGAAGAGCCAATAGCCTGCTCCCAACCCATCTTTCTATAGAAAGGGGCGATTTCTTTAATCTCTTTTAGGGCCGCATTTTGTGCAGCTTTAAAATTTTCCTCATCCACAATACCTTCCGAAAAAAACCTTTGACTAAAAGAAACACAGCCTATAGGAAGAGACTCTAAAAGTTTGGGCTCGTGGCCATCACCAATAATAATTTCTGTGGAGCCGCCACCAATATCAAAAACAAGACGTTTGCCAATGCACATCGGTGCGATATGAGAGGCCCCAATATAGATGAGCCTTGCTTCTTCGTTACCTGAAATGACATCAATGGGAAAACCTAAAAGTTTTTCGGCTTCATCAATAAATTTTTTGGCATTTCGAGCTACCCGAAATGTATTAGTAGCAACCGCCACAACCTGGTTAGGACTAAAGCTTCGTAAACGATCACCAAATCTTAAAATGGCGGCCAACGCCTTAGTCATGGATTCTTCGCTTAATTCATTATCTTTATTAAGCCCACCGGCTAGCCTGACGGTATCTCTTAGGGTGTCGATGGTCTGAAATTGAACACCTGTGGGAAAGTAGTTAATTTTAGCAATCATCATCCTAAAGCTATTGGACCCTAGATCAATGGAAGCATATAAACCGTTGACGTGTTCTGGAGATTTTTCTGTTTTGAGTTTAGGTAAGATCATAAAGGACAGTAATTTAAATCAAGTTTATGACATATCGATGACATATCTTATAAATGTCATGTAAATGTCACATTCAGTAATCACAATGATAGTATGAATGTTGTGAAATCAAAACTTAATTTATTAAATCGTGAGCTAGGGGCACTAGAATTTAATCGACGAGTCTTAGCTTTAGCTCAAAATCTTAAAATACCGCTTTTAGAGCGCTTAAAATATATTTGTATTGTTTCTAGTAATTTAGATGAGTTTTTTGAAATTCGTATTGCGGTCCTCAAAGAGCAATTAAGAAAAAATCCAAAAAGTAAGACGCAAGATGGCCTCATAGTGGGTGACGCGTATTTAAACATTGTCAAAGAGACGCAGACACTTGTTAGTCACAAATACAAAATATTTCAGAAAGATATTTTGCCGAGACTTGAGAAGGAAGGGGTTCACCTTCATTTCGAGAGCGCATGGACACCAAGTCAACATCGCTGGGCTAAAACTTATTTTGAAAAAGAATTAGTTCCTTTACTGACGCCTATCGTTTTAGATCCCGCACACCCCTTCCCCAAAGTCATTAATAAGAGCTTGAATTTTTTCGTGACCCTAGAAGGCAAAGACGATTTTGGAAGAACCCCTAAATTAGCTGTGGTCCAAGCGCCAAGATCAATACCTCGTGTCATTCAGATGCCAGCTCGTATTAGTCAAAAACCTTACGGGATTGTGATCTTATCGACGTTTATGCAATCCTTTGTGCATGAGCTTTTTCCAGGTATGAAAATTACCGGATGTTATCAATTCAGAGTGACACGAAATTCAGATTTATTTGTATCCGATGACGATATTTCCGATTTAAAAGAATCTTTAAAGGGCGAGTTATCTACAAGACATTTAGGGGACGCAGTCAGGCTTGAGATATCTTCAGATATTCCAGATCACCTCCTAAAATATTTGAGGAAATCTTGTGATTTAAATGCTGAAGATTGTTATCGCGTTGATGGTCCTGTGAATTTGATGCGCTTGATAGAAGTAGCTAACATTGTAAACAGAGCTGATCTTAAGTTTCCAGCTCATACGCCAAAGTTAGCCCTAATCAAAGGCACTATCTTTGATGAACTTAAAGCACGGGATATTTTACTTCATCACCCTTACGAAAGTTTTGAGCCCGTTTTAAATTTGCTTAAGACAGCTTCAAAGGACCCTAATGTATTAGCGATCAAACAAACTATTTATCGAACAGGCAATGTATCGCCCGTCATGGACGCTCTCATTGAAGCAGCTAAGAATGGTAAAGAGGTGACAGTCATTGTGGAACTTTTAGCGCGCTTTGATGAAGAAACAAATATTTCATGGGCCGCTAAATTAGAAGAAGTCGGTGCTCATGTTGTTTATGGTGTGGTAAAGCATAAATGTCACGCGAAGATGATTATGATAGTGAGAAAAGAATTGCTGCCCGCAAAAGGCAAAAGAAAACCAGAGCACATCTTAAAACGCTATGTTCATTTAGGCACTGGAAATTACCATCCAAGAACAGCAAAGTTATATACAGACTTTGGTTTAATGACATCAAACATATCCATTTGTGACGATGTGCATAAGATTTTTATGCAGCTCACGGGCACGAGCCGTTTAATCAAATTGAAGTCCTTATGGCATTCGCCATTCACTATGTTTGATCAGATTGTGAAGCATATCCAAAATGAAGCTAAGGCAGCAAAGTTAGGCAAGCCCGCAAGAATTGTTGCAAAGGTCAATGCGCTTTTGGAACCTGCTGTCATTAATGAGCTTTACAAAGCATCACAAGCGGGCGTTAAAATTGATTTGATTGTGCGAGGTGTATGCGCACTGAAACCTAAAGTCAAAGGGCTCTCTGAAAATATTCGTGTGCGATCTATTGTCGGACAATTTTTAGAGCACCATCGTATTTTTTATTTTTACGCTCATGGTAAAGAAGAAGTTTATTTGTCTTCTGCAGACTGGATGGATCGTAACTTATTTAGAAGAATTGAAGTAGCATTTCCAATACTAGATCCTAAGTTAAAACAAAAAGTAATTAATGAGGGTTTAAATGAATTATTGAAAGATGTTTCGAGCTGGAATATGAATGCCGATGGACATTACAAACAATCAACTTCATCTTCAAACGTTAAATTATCGGGGCAGCAGAATTTATTGCTTAAATATAGTGTTACAGCTCAGTCAGCAAAAAGAAAACTTAAAGCTTAACCTTCTTTTGCCATATTGATTGTGTAGCGAGGAATTTCTATTGTGAGATCATGTTGATCAATAATCGCCTGACAAGAAAGCCTCGATTTAGGTTCCAAACCCCATGCTTTATCAAGAAGATCTTCTTCGAGATCATCGGCTTGATTTAGTGTTTCAAATCCCTCACGCACAATCACATGGCAAGTAGTGCAAGCACATACTTGATCACAGGCATGTTCTATTTCAATATGGTTTTGTAGTAAATTCTCACAAATAGAAAGTCCTGGCTTGGCGTCAATCACTTCACCCTGAGGGCAAATTTCAAAATGAGGCAAAATAATAATTTTTGGCATATTATAAGTTTACCTTATCTATTGACTGACCTTTGAGGACTTTTCCAACTGACTCGTTCATGAGCATAGCGGCGAATGATTCTGTGAGAGCGTTTAAATTCTTTGTATGACCAACTATTAAATCAGGATCATTTAATTGAAGTGAGGATGAAAGTAAAAGTATTGCAGCTTCTATTTTATTAACTTCCTCTTGTGACAATAATTGACTGCCTTTTTTATCCAATGCATTTCGAACAGCTGTAATAATTTGTTCTCCTTCAATTTTAGCTTCATTGAGAGCACGAATTTCTTTATCTTCTTTAGCTTTTTCAAAGGACTGCTTCAGCATGCTTGTAATTTTTTCTTCAGACAAACCGTAAGAAGGTTTGACAGTCATACTTGTTTCTTTGTTTGTTGATAATTCGGTAGCCGATACCGAGAGCAATCCATCTGCATCAATCTGAAAGGTTACACGAATTTTTGCAGCACCTGCGACCATCGGAGGAATGCCAGTTAAGGTAAAATTTGCAAGTGACCTACAATCAGATACACGCTCACGTTCGCCTTGTAATACATGAATCGACATTGCAGTCTGCCCATCTTTATAAGTCGTAAATTCCTGTGCCTTCCCAATTGGTATAGTAGAATTTCTATGGATAATCTTTTCAACTAACCCGCCCATAGTTTCAATTCCTAAGGATAAAGGAGTCACATCAAGAAGAAGAAGGTCTTGATCTGATTTATTGCCAGCTAATGTATGTGCTTGTCTTGCAGCACCCAAAGCTACGACTTCGTCAGGATTGAGGTCATTAAGCAATTCTTTCTTAAAGAATGTTTTAATTTCAGACTGTATATGAAGCATACGTGTAGCCCCGCCCACCATCACAACGCCATCAATTGACTCTATTGATAATTGAGCGTCACTTAATGCGCGACGGATAGGCTGAATAGTTTTTTGTACGAGATTGTGTGTTGCTTTAAAGAATTTTTCTTGATCTAGTGAGTATGTAATTTCTTTACCACTTGAAAATTTAATTGTTGTTTTAGTAAAAGAGTTCTCTGTAAGATTTTCTTTTAAACTTTTAGCATGCATGATTAAAGAACGTTTATCTTCATGTGAAAGTTGAGTGAGTTGGTTATCTTCTCTCATCATCTCGGCTATCGCTTGATCAAAATCATCGCCACCTAAATGCGGGTGACCATTGGTTGCTAAGACCTCAAAAACACCTTTATGAAGCTTTAGGATAGAAACATCGAAAGTACCGCCGCCTAAGTCGTAAATGACAAATGTACCCTCCTTTTTTTGGTCTAACCCATATGCAACTGCTGCTGCTGTGGGCTCATTAATGAGTCTTAACACATTTAGCCCTGCTAATTTTGCAGCATCTTTTGTAGCTTGGCGTTGTGCATCATCAAAATAAGCTACAA